>SMEN01000233.1_pt1 | contig 17972 bp, 15 predicted proteins | sample 2456271 | NCBI WGS metagenome assembly SMEN01 (sample SAMN10132593, study PRJNA489261) | soil metagenome | isolation source: day1 control-loamy sand soil ammended with raw manure from dairy cow... | place: USA | collected 2015-04-01 | reverse complement strand
CGGATCCAGCGCATCGCGCTTGCCGGCGCGGCCAGGGTCCCCGCCGCGTTCGGCGAAGAAGCCCAGCATGGTTTCGCGGTCGTAGCCCGAGACGGTGCCCAGCTTCCAGGCGTCGTTCTGCGCGGCGATCGAGTCGAAGTACACGTCGCCCTCCACGCCGTCGGCCCCGGCCGGCACGATGTAGGCCAGGTCCGCGTCCAGCAGCTGCTCGACCACCGGCACCAGCCAGTGGATCGATTCCACGGCGCCCACGTAGTGCTGCGGCGGGATCACGTTCAGCGCTTCCATGTCCCCGCGGAACAGCTCGATCTGCGAGGCGGCCAGCTCGCGCCAGTCCACCCCGGTGGCCTCGGCGCGCTCCAGCAGCGGGTCGTCCACGTCGGTGATGTTCTGCGTGTAGGTCACCGCGCGGCCTTGGTCCAGCCAGGTGCGGTGCAGCAGGTCGAAGGTGACGTAGGTGGCCGCATGCCCCATGTGGGTGGCGTCGTAGGGGGTGATGCCGCAGACATACAGGCTCGCCGGCTCGTTCGCCGTGGCCGCCTCCGCGGTGGCCCGGAGCGCACCGGATGAGGTGTCGAAGACCTCCAGGATCGGGGCCGAGCCCACGATGTGCGGTACTTCCGGGGATTTCCACGCGTGCACTGTTGTACATCCTTTCGCAGATGCGACGATTGAGTTCTTTAAGTCCAAGTCAAGCAGAGTTGGGTTTATTCCCGTTAACCGCGAAGTGTCCGTGAATCGCTTCACGGACACCTGCGGATCATGCGCCTACGGGTTGATCAGGCCCATTCCCAGCACGACGTACAGGCCCAGGCCCAGCAGGATGCGGTACCAGACGAAGACGCGGTAGGAGTGGGAGGAGACGAACTTCAGGAACCAGCCCACGATCAGGAAGCCGACCACGAAGGCCACCGCGGTGGCGAGGCCGGTCTGCGCCAGGGTGTAGACGCCGGGCTCGTCGAAGGACTTCACCAGCTTGTACAGGCCCGAGGCGAACACCGCGGGGATGGCCAGCAGGAACGAGTAGCGTGCGGCCGCTTCCCGGGTATACCCCATGAGCAGGCCCGCGGTGATGGTGCCGCCGGAGCGGGAGACGCCGGGGATCAGCGCCAGCGCCTGCGCGAAGCCGAAGAGGATGCCGTGCTTCGGCGTCAGCGTATCAAGGCTGCGCGTCTGGCGGCCGTAGTGGTCCGCGATGGCCAGGATCAGGCCGAAGACCACCAGCGTGGTCGCCACGATCCACAGCGAACGGAAGTTGGTGTCGATGTAGTCTTCCAGCAGCAGGCCGAGCACCGCGATCGGGATCGAGCCGACGATGATCAGCCAACCCATCTTCGCGTCCGGGTCCGAATGCGGGATCTTCCCCGCCAACGCCTTGCCCCAGGCGCCGATGATCCGCACGATGTCACGCCAGAAGAAAACGACCACGGCGGTCTCCGTGCCCAGCTGGGTGATCGCGGTAAAGGCCGCGCCGGGATCCTGGGCGTTGGGGAGGATCTCGCCGACGATACGCAGGTGGGCTGAGGACGAGATCGGGAGGAACTCTGTCAGGCCCTGGATGAGTCCAAGGAAAGCTGCTTCAAACCAATTCACCCCTCGACATTACTTCACCCGCCCGGTGCGCAGCGCACTGGAAACACCTGCGCGGGCAAAATTCATACCGTGGTCGTGCTCACTGGTCATCCGAAGGTATCGTGAATGGCAAAAGTTCGGAATACTGTTCATACAGCGCATCTTCGTAGTCTTCGAAGGCATCGGCGAGCGACCCGAAAGCCGTATCGATCGCGGCATCGGCCGATCCCCTGCTTTGGGAGACCACGGCCAGGTGTTGCTCCAAATGCGCGATGAGCGCCTGCAGTGCGTAGCTCGGATCAGTACTCATGGCATCACGCTACAACGCAATCATCCTTTCCGATAGGGGGTTCGATGCTTCAGGAAGTCATTAAGGCGCCGTTGCACCAGGAAAACGATTCTCGCTACGAGTACATGGTGATCACCGCTTTTCCCGGCGAGTCCAAGCATGTCGCTCGCGCAGCGCTGCGCGAGCATGCTGACAACGGCAAGTGGGAGCTGATGCGCACCTGCCGCTACGAGGGCGGCGCCTACAAGTACTGGCTGCGCCGGCGGGTCATGCGAGTCCAGAGCACGCTGTCTCCGCTGCCATAGATTCCATGGCATCGCAGCCACAAAACCCTGTTCTCCTGGCGCAAACAGGCGTAAAATGGATATATGTTCGAAGATCTAGATGTGTCTCGAAACTACTTCGAAGAACTGCCGCCCGAGGGGTGGAGCTTCGAAGGCGCACCACGCCTTGACCCCTTCGACGCCGCGTTCATCAACCAAGCCCTGGATTCAACCAAAGCCTCGGACTGCATCACGGTCATCGAACAGGCCGAACGGCAGCAGGCTTTCTGGTCGTCCGTTCAGGCTCGCGCCGCGGCACGCATCGATTCGCTCACCGGCTGCACCCCGGAGGACCATCCCGTCGACCAGGAGCGCGGCACCGCTCATATGGTCGCGATCGCCCGGCGTCGCTCGCAAAGCGGATCCATCGCCTATCTGCACTGCATGCGCAATCTCATTCCAGACATGCCATACCTGTTTTCGCGCTTCGAGGCCGGGGACCTCAGCGAGTCGCTGGTCCTTGCGATCATGGGTCCCCTTGACGACCTGCCCTCCGACGAACGCCGGATTTTCGACCGCATGTACGCGCACGCACCATCGCTTTTCGATTCCATGTCGACCAAGGCAGCTCGCGACTTCGCCCAGAAATACGTCGATACCAACCACAGCGAAGAGCAAACCCTGCGCATGGAGAAGAAGGCCCGCGACCGTTTTGTGCATATTCGGCCCGGCAAGGACTGCATGCTGGTCAACGCGCGCCTTCCCATCGAAGTGGGGCTGGCGCTGAAAAATGACCTGGAGTCCAAGGCCATGGCCGCCAAGTCCGCGGGTGACCAGCGGACCCTTGAGCAATTGCGGGCCGACGCGCTGGTCGGCACCGCCACCGGGGCTCCGCTTGACCGGCCATTGCCGGTGAAACTCCACATCAACCTCGTCATGACCGACAAGTCGCTCCTGCTGGGTGAGAACCAGCTGGCCGGCATCACTGGCTACGGAAGCATTCCCGCCGAATACGCCCGCCGCTTGGCCATTGCCTGGCAGGCAGCCGGCCCCGATTCACCGGAAGAAGTGCTGGATCTGTTCAGGCGCCGCGTCGAGGCCCTGCCGATGCTCCGCCGGCTGTTCCTGGAACCCAACGGCCAGGATCTGGTCGCCATGGATTCGAAGGAACGCCTCTTCAAGGGGCAGCTGCGCCAGATGATTCTGCTCAGGGACCCGTTCTGCCGCACCCCGCACTGCAACAACACGCCAAGCCATGTCGACCACGTCATGCAGCATGCCAAGGGCGGCCAGACCGACTATTCAAATGCATCGGGCCGCTGTCCTGCCTGCAACCTGGCCAAGGAGACACCGGGCTGGGAAGAAGAGGTGGTCAGTGAGGCCCCGCACAAGATCCGTATCAGGCCCACCTCCGGGGTCGAATACGCCTCCACCAGCCCCACACTGGTTGGTCTGGTGCGGTTGGAGCAGCTCATAGGCGGCGACGGGCCTTTCATCCCTCCGGTTCCGGTGAAGAAACCGCCCGGACGCAGGAAAACCGCATCCAAGTAGCACCGAAGACTGAACAGACAGGCAGCAAGCCGGCCGTTTCCGCGCCGTTGTGCTGCCTGTCGCGCGTCATGACTCCAGCGGCCCGACCAGCCAGCTGGCCACGGTGTTCGCCGCGGATGCCGCATTCGACGGGTGGTACCAGCTGGCCTGCACGTCGCGATACAGCCTCTCGAATTCGCTGCCCCGGAAATACGCCCCGCCGCCAAGCAATTGGCCGGCGCCCTGGACGTTCTCCCGGGCTGTCTGCCCGGCCAGGGTCCGCAACGTGACCAGCTTCGGGAACCAGGCCGCACCGTGGTCGACGCCGGATTCCAGGTCTCCGGCCACGGAACGCTGCAGCGCGTCGAGGGCCAGCAGGCGCATCGCTGCGTCGGCCAGGATTCCCCGGGCCCGCACGTCCTGCGAATACTTCACGCCGTCATGGTGCACCCGCTGGCCCAGCGAATCCGTGGCAAGCTCCACCGCGCGCTCGGCGATGCCGACATACACGCTGGCGGTCAGCGTCAGGAAGGACGCGAAAATGCCGAAGACCAGCAGATCGGGATTCGGTCCTGCCGGCAGCCGCGAGTGCACCCAGGCCTCGGGAGCGGTGGCGGAGTCCAGTTTGGTGGTGTGCGACTGGCTCGCGCGCATGCCCAGGGTGTCCCAGTCCCCGAGCGAACGCACCCCGGCCCCGCGCTCGACGAAAGCGTGGACCAGCTCGCCGGAAACGGTGTCCTTCCCGAAAATCCCCAGGCGCGTGAACGCCGGCGAGAGCGAGGTGAAGATCTTGGTCCCGGTAAAGGACACCGACCCGTCGGAATGGGTCACCGCGCTGGTCTTGGAGTCGAAGAGCACCGCGTCGTTGCCCGGCTCCGAAATGCCGAACGCCATGACCTCGCCCTTGGCCACCCAGTCGATCACCATGTCCAGCCGGCGGTCGCCGCGGGCCGCCAGCAGGTGGGCCACCCCGGCCCAGACCTGGTGCATGTTCACCGCCAGCGCGGTGGCCGGCGCGGCCGAGGCCAGCCGCCGCTGCGCCAGGGCCAGCTGCTGGAAATCCCAGCCGAGTCCGCCGCGTTCGACCGGTACCAGTGCGCGCAGGTATCCTGCCGCGGCCAGTTCCTGGAAGTCCTCCGCCGCGAAGCTGTTCTCCCTGTCGTAGTCGGCCGCCCGCCGGCGGAAACGCTCAAGCAGCTCGTCGCTGAGCACGGTTTCAATGGACAAGGTTTTCCTCCTGTGAATCCGGTGGTCTGGAATTCTGTGTATCAGTAGCTGCGCAGCAGGCCTTCGAGCACCCGCACGCCGAACTTGACCGAGTCGACCGGAACCCGTTCATCGACCCCGTGGAACATGCCAGTGAAATCGAGTTCGGCAGGAAGCTGCAAGGGCGCGAACCCGTAGCCGGTGATCCCGAGTGTCGCCAGCCACTTGTTGTCCGTCCCGCCGGACAGCATGTACGGAAGCACTACCGCCTCGGGGTCTTCCGCCAGCAGCGATTCGACCATGGAATCCACCAGCGACCCGGCGAACGGGACTTCCAGCGAATCCTGCTCGTGCACCATGGACAGCTCGACGTGCTCGCCGGCGAGCTCCCTGATTTTCGCCACCGCCTGTTCGTGCTCCTCGGGCAGGGTGCGGCAGTCGACCAGGGCTTCGGCATGGCCGGGAATCACGTTGTGCTTGTAGCCCGCGTCCAGGGCCGAGGGGTTGGCGGTGTTCTGCAGCGTCGCGCCGACGAACCGCGAGACGTTGCCCATGGCTTCCAGCAGCGGGGCCGGGTCCTCCTCGTTGAACTCCAGGCCCGCCAGCTCGGCGACGTTCTCCAGCAGCGCCCGGGTGGTTTTCGTGTACGACAACGGCCACTGGTGGCCGCCGATGCGCGAGACCGCGTCGGCCAGGCGCGTCACCGGGTTCTCGGTGTTGATCTGCGAGCCGTGCCCTGCCGTCCCGTGCGCGGTGAGCTTCAGCCAGGCGATGCCCTTCTCGGCGGTCTGCAGCATGTAGGCCCGGCGTCCGTTGATCTCCACGGAGAAGCCGCCGACCTCGCTGATGGCTTCGGCGGCGCCCTCGAACAGCTCCGGATGGTTCTGGACCATCCAGCCGGCCCCGTAGTCGCCGCCGGCTTCCTCGTCGGCGAAGAACGCGATGACCAGGTCCCGCCGCGGGACGATGCGCTGCCGGCACAGGTGGCGGACGGCGGCGATGATCATCGCGTCCATGTTCTTCATGTCCACCGCGCCGCGGCCCCAGATCATGCCGTCGATGACCTCGGCGCCGAAGGGGTCCACGCTCCAGTCCTCGGCGATGGCCGGGACCACGTCCAGATGCCCGTGCACGACCAGCGCCGGAAGCGAAGCGTCAGCACCCTCGATCCGCACCACGACGTTCGCGCGCCCGGGCGCGGACTCGTAGATCCGGGGCTTCAGCCCGACCTCTTCGAGCAGCGCGACGACGTAGCGCGCCGCCTCCAGTTCGCCGGCACCCTTGTTGCCGCCGTAGTTCGTGGTGTCGATCCGGATCAGGCTGCGGCAGAAGTCGACCGCTTCCTCCTCCATGAGTTCTACAGCTGCAGGCTTCGGCATGGAAGGCCTTCCTCTCGCGAACGGGTGCTTGTGGGTTCAACACTAATGCGCAAAACGAATCCCGCAACAAGTGACACCACGTCAGCCTAGCCATGAAGCTGCCGGTAGGCCTGTCGGGCGCCCGGGTGCAGCGGCTGCCCCGCGGTGCTGACCAGGGTCTGCGGGGTCAGGTACTGGATGCCGGCGCTGCTGTGCGGAATCAGCTCCTGGGCTCGCTCGACCAGCAGCCTGACCACCTGGCCGGCGGTCTTCTCGGGCAGGCTGGCCGGCGCCATCAGCAGGTTCGCGACGCCCAGGCTCTGCGCCTGGGCCACGCCCGGGTAGGTCCCCGCCGGAATCACCACCCGGTCGTAGAGGCCGGGATAGCGGGACCGCAGGCCGGGCAGCACGGCGGACAGGTCGAGCAGGCGCAGCTCCACGCGCGCGGCCAGCTCCGAGACGGAGCCCACGGGCATGCCGCCGAAGAGGAACAGCGCGTCGATCCGGCCGGATTCCAGCGCCGCGATCCCGGCGACGTAGCCCAGCTTGGCTTCCCTCGGCGAGGTCCCCGCGGACTTCAGCCCGGCCTGCTCCAGGATCCGCTGCCCGGTCACCCAGGTCCCGGAGCCGGCCGCGCCAGTTCCCAGCCGGCGTCCGGCCAGATCGGACAGCCCGCGGATGGGCGCGTCGGCCCGCACGATGCAGTGGAAGTAGTTCTGGTACACGCGGCCCAGGGCCAGCGGATTGCCCGCATTGGCGCCGGCCCGGTAGTGCGCCACGGTGTCGGCCAGGGCCAGCGACAGCGAGGCCCGGTCCTCCGCCAGCAGATGCAGGTTCTGCGCGCTGGCCTCGGTCTGCAGCGCGGACGAGTGCTCGGCGAGCCGGTAGCGGACCAGCGCCTGGGAGAGCAGCGTGGCGAATTCGAAGTACATTCCGCCGCTTTCGCCGGCCGCGATGTCCAACCGCTCATGGCGCGGTCCGGCGGCGCATCCTGCCAGCAGTCCGGCGGCCGGGGCCGCCAGGGCATAACCCAGCACCGCGCGCCGTGAAGGAATTCCCGTCATCTCAGGCCTGCTCCCCTGCGGTGCCGACCGTGGAGCCGGGGCCTGCCGCGAGCAGCCGCAGGGTCACCTGCAGTCCCCCGCCCTCCGGCGCCTGAAGGAGCAGTTCTCCCCCGTTGGCCCGCACCAGCCGGTCCACGATCGCCATGCCCAGCCCGGTGCCCGGCGACTGCCGGGAGGACTCGGCCCGCCAGAAGCGCTCGGCGGCCGCGGACAGCTCGTGCGCCGCAAGCCCCGGCCCGTAGTCGCGGATCACCAGATCCACGCTCCGGCCGCGGTCCTCAACCGATAGGTCGACCGGACGGCCCGAGGCGTACTTGAAGCAGTTTTCCAGCACCTCGGCGATCATCTGCTGCAGCTCGAAGCCGTTGCACTGCGCGCGGGCGGCCAGGCTGCCGGGCGCATCCAGATCCAGCCTGAGCTGCATGCCGCGCTCCCGGGCCGCGACGCTCTGCCGTTCGACTTCCTCGGTCAGCAGCCGGGCCGGGACCACCGTGTCGGGTGCGGCCGGGGTGCCGGCGCTGCGCTCCGAGAGCCGGTGCTCGGCGCTGGCCAGGCGCAGCACCCCGTCCAGCAGCGTTTCAACACGTTCAAGCTCCCGTTCCACGGCGGCGACGCCCTCCGGTTCGGCCTGTTCCCCCAGCCGCAGCTTCAGCAGGTCGACGCGAAGCCGCAAGGCCGCGATCGGGTTGCGCAGCTGGTGGGAGGTTTCGGCGATCAGTTCGCGCTGCTGGGCCAGGCTGTCGGCGACGCTCTGCGCCATGTGCTGAAAGGACCGGGACAGCGCGCGCAGTTCCGGCGGGCCAGCTTCCTGCAGCGGCGTCGGGCTCTGCGTGGTGGCCAGCTCCGCCACCGCGTCGCTCAGCCGGTGCACCGGCCGCAGCACCCAGGCCGAAAGCCGCTCCGCGAGCAGCAGCATGCCGGCGCAGACGCTCAGCGACACCAGCACCACCGCGCCCCAGCTCTGCAGGATCGCCTGCCGGGCGCCGTCGAGGTTGACCTCCATGACCACCGAGCCCAGCACCTGGGTCGAATTCCCGAAGGGGCGGGCAATCAGCGCGGCGTCCTCGGAGAACGGGCTGATCGGCTCGATCCCGGTCTGGTCGAGGTTCAGCGCGGCGCGGCGCTGCACGGCGCCCACCTCCGGATCCAGCGGATCGATGCCGCCGGAGGTGAACTGCAGCCCGCCCAGGCTGATCAGCAGCCCCTCGCCGAACAGCTCCGAGTAGGCGTCCATCTCCAGCTGGAGCTCCTCGTGGTCGGTGGCATCCTGCGCGTACGTGCCCAGCTCGACGAAGCGGTTCACCGAGGCGAGCCGGCTGAGCTGGATGTCCTGGGTGGTGTTCCGGCTGATGCTCTGCAGCAGCAGCATGCTCAGGATGGCCGCGATCAGGCACAGCAGCGAGCCGAGCACACCCAGCACACGGAGCCTCACGCGGCCACGGCCTCGATGCGGTAGCCGACCCCGCGCACGTTGACGATCATGCCCGGCCTCCCCAGCTTGGCGCGCAGCCCGGTCAGGTGGACGTCGAGCGAGCGGGAAACCGCCATGAACGCATCGCCCCACAGCGAATCCAGGATCTGTTCGCGGGTGACCACGGAGCCGGCATGCTGGGCCAGCAGCGACAGCAGATCGAATTCCTTGGCGGTCAGCGGCAGCTCGCGCTCGGCCAGCCAGGCCTCGCGCTTGCCGGTGTCCACCCGCAGCTCCCCCACGGCCAGGACATCAGCCTCCGGCGCCTCCACCCTGGAGCGGCGGGCGACCGCCTCGATGCGGGCCAGCAGCACGGCCAGGCCGATGGGCTTGACCAGGTAGTCGTCGGCGCCCTGGCGCAGGCCGCGCACCACGCTGCGTTCGTCGTTGCGGGCGGTGAGGATGACGATGGGCACGCCGGTGACCTGGCGCAGCTTGCGCAGGACCTCCAGCCCGTCCATGTCCGGCAGCCCCAGATCCAGCAGGATCATCTGCGCCTGCTGGTGCTGCAGCAGGGCGTCGGCCCCGCGCGCGACCCGGACCGCATCATGGCCGGCGGCATTCACGGCATCGACCAACGCCATCGCCACGGCATCGTCATCTTCGACGACCATTAAATGCACGGTATTTCCTCGGATAAAGGGCTCTGAATTGGTCAATTCTATCAGCCGGGCGCCTGCGTGTACTTTGGGTCACGTCCTTTCCTAAGGAAGTGTTAGTTCTTCGCATCCAGCTTGGCCGTAACCGCCATCACTTCTAGATTGGAAATGTTCTTCCAGCCCGCGGCCATTCAATGGTGAACTCCTGCTGCAGCGGCTGACCGAGGTGCCGGGCTTGCCGCCCGGCCCTGATCGACATTCGTAAAGGACTGGCTCACATGTCAGAAAGTACGCGATCGCTGAATGCGGATCTCGACGGCGGTTCACCGCCGAAATGGAAAATCGTCGGCCCCGGCCTGGTGGTCGCCGCCACCGGCGTAGGCGCGGCCGACATGGTCGCCACCCTCGTGGCCGGCAGCCAGTACGGCTACGCGCTGCTCTGGGCGGTGGTGCTGGGCGTGATCCTGAAGATCGTGCTGGTCGAGGGCGCCGGCCGCTACACGCTGGCCACCGGCAAAACCATCTTCGAGGGCTGGCGCACGCTGGGACGCTGGACCACCTGGTACTTCGGCCCCTACATCATCATCTGGGGCTTCGTCTACGGCGCCACCGCCATGAGCTCGGCGGCCATGCCGCTGGCGGCGCTGTTCCCCTCGATCGACCTGAAGATCTGGTCGGTGCTGATGGGCTTGGCCGGTTTCGCCATGGTCTGGTTCGGCAAGTACAACTTCTTCGAGAAGGTCACCGCGGTGCTGGTGGGCGTCATGTTCGTCACCGTGGTCGGCCTGGCGGTCATTGCGGCCCCGAACATCCCGGAGATGTTCTCCGGCCTGATCCCGATGATCCCCGAAGGCGGCATCGTCTACACCCTGGCCCTGGCCGGCGGCGTCGGCGGCACCATCACCCTGGCGGCGTACGGCTACTGGCTGCGTGAAAAGGGCTGGTACACCCCGAAGTGGATGCGCGTGATGCGCATCGACAACACCATGGCCTACGTCGTGACCGGCATCTTCGTGATCGCCATGCTGATCGTCGGCGCCGAGGTGCTGCGCGCCGCGGGCGTCGCCATCTCCGGCGGCGACAAGGGCCTGCTGGAACTGGCCGACGTGCTGCGCGAGCGCTACGGCGTCGTGGTGGGCAACAGCTTCCTCGTCGGCTTCTGGGCCGCGTCCTTCTCCTCGATCATCGGCGTGTGGAACGGCGTCTCGCTGATGTTCGCCGACTTCTGGGGCCACATGCGCAAGAAGCCGGCCGGCCACCCGGACACCATGACCGGCGGCAAGTACTTCAAGTTCTACGTGCTCTGGCTGACCTTCCCGCCGATGGTGCTGTTCCTGCTGGACAAGCCGATCGCGCTGATCCTGGCCTACGGCGTGCTCGGCGCCCTGTTCATGCCGTTCATGGCCGTGACCCTGCTCGGACTGCTCAACGGCAAGCGGGTGCCCAAGCAATGGGCGAACCGCTGGCACACCAACGGCGCCCTGGCCGTGACCGCGATCCTGTTCATCATCCTGGGTGGACAGCAGCTCTGGAAGTCTCTCTCGCCGCTCTTCGGCGGCTAGCTCCCGGAGCCCCGAGGCCGCCGAACCATGTGCCCCCAAGCATGGTTCGGCGGCCTTTTTCCTTAACCCGGGCCGCCGGATTCGGCCCGCCGGCCGCCAACCACCCAGAATGGATCACATGGATATCACGCGTTTCGGAATTCTGGGGGCCGGCCGGGCCGGCACCGCACTGGCCCGGGTCGCCGCGGCAGAAGGGCTAGAGGTCCAGATCGCCTCCACCCGGACGCCGAGCGCGATGAAATACCACCTGGCGCAGTACGCCAACAAGGCCCAGGCGGTCCCTGCAGAGGACGTGGCGCAGGGTGTCGATCTCGTGGTGCTCATGGTGCCGCAGGAGGAACTGGACGACGTCGACCCGCAGGCGCTGGCCGGGACCATTCTGGTGGATGCCACCAACCGCTGGGAGGACGAACCGCTGCCGCAGTGGTTCGAGGACGGGCTGGAGGCAGGGCTGTCCAGCAGCGAGGTCATCGCCCGTCGGTTCGAGGGCAGCCGCGTGGTCAAGGCGCTGAACCACATCAGCCACTGGGACCTGGATGCCGACAAGGCCTCCCGCCGCGACGCCCAGCGCGCCCTGGGAGTCGCCTCAGATGATCTTCAGGCCGCCGAAGCGGTGGCGCAGCTGATCCGCGTGCTCGGCTTCGCACCGGTGATCCTCCAGAACCTGGCCGCCGGGCGGGCGCTGGAACCGCAGGGCCCGGTCTTCAACGAGGTGCTGGACGCGGCAGGCCTGCGCCGGCTGGCGGGCACCGGAGAATAGCCCCGGCAGGCAGGCGAAACCGGTTCCATCCAGTGGGACTGGGTCCCGGTGAGTCGAACGCGCACAGCTAATCTTCTGGTTACTTTTGGTCCGTTTCGAGAGGATGCCCACGCATGTCCGATACCAGCACGTTTAACATTTCCGCCAGCAGCATCAGCACCTGGGATTTCGAGGCCGACGTGGTCGTGGCCGGCTACGGCATCGCCGGGGCCACCGCCGCGATCGAGGCCGCCAGGGCCGGAGCCGAGGTGCTCGTGCTCGAGCGCTCCGGCGGCTGGGGCGGCGCCGCGTCCATGGCCGGCGGCTTCATCTACCTCGGCGGCGGCACGCCGCTGCAGCAGGCCCTGGGCTTCGAGGACACCGTCGAGAACATGAAGGACTTCATGAAGGCAGCCCTCGGCCCGGGCACCGACGATGCCAAGATCGACGCCTACTGCGAAGGCAGCGTGGAGCACTACAACTGGCTGGTGGACGCGGGCGTCGTCTTCAAGGAGTCCTTCTGGGGCCAGCCCGGCTGGGAGCCGCCCTACGACGACGGGCTGATGTACTCCGGCGGCGAGAACGCCGCCCCGTTCAGCGCCTCGATTCCCCCGGCGCCGCGCGGGCACGTGCCGCAGATGTCCGGCAAGAAGACCGGCGAGCAGGGCGGCGGCTACATGCTCATGAAGCCGCTGGTCGAAACCGCGCAGGCCCTGGGCGTGCGCGCGGAGTACGACCTGCGCGTGCAGGCATTGGTCATCGACGAAGCCGGGCGCGTCGTGGGCATCGGGGCCAAGCGCTACGGCGAGGATGTCTACGTGAAGGCCCGCCGCGGCGTGGTCCTGGCGATGGGCAGCTTCGCCTACAACGAGGAAATGGTCCGCGCCAACGCCCCGCGGATCCTGGGCCGCCCGGCCGCATCCATCGAGGCGCACGACGGGCGCGCCATCCAGATGGGCCAGTCGATCGGCGCCGCCACCGCCCACATGGACGCCACCGAGGTCGCGTTTTTCTGCGATCCGCAGCTGCTGGTGCGCGGCATCCTCGTCAACGGCCGGGGCCAGCGCTATATCACCGAGGACACCTACCCGGGCCGGATCGGACAGGCGACGCTGTTCCACCAGGAAAACCAGTCGTTCCTGGTCATCGACGAGCAGTCCTTCGAGGAAGGCTCGGCCAGCGAGACCTCCAGCCCGGAGCTGCTGATGCAGCCGACCTGGGTGGCCGAGTCCGCCGCTGAGCTGGAAGCCGAGATGGGGCTGCCGGCCGGCAGCCTGCAGGCCACCATCGAGCAGTACAACCGGTTCGCGGTGCAGGGCACCGATCCCCTGCTGGGCAAGAACCCGAAGTGGGTCAAGCCGCTGCAGGGCGCACTGGCCGCCATCGACCTGCGCCGCCGCACCGGAGGCTTCACCCTGGGCGGGCTGAAGACCGATACGGACTCCCGGGTGCTGCATGTTTCCGGCGAACCGATCCCGGGCCTGTTCGCCGCGGGGCGCTGCACCTCGGGAGTCTGCGCCGGAGGCTACGCCAGCGGCACGAGCCTGGGTGATGGAAGCTTCTTCGGCCGCCGCGCCGGAATCAGCGCTGCGCAGGAGGCAAGTGTCCACAATGGACTGGCGGCGGCGCAGGGAGCCAGCGCCTGATTTCGAAGAGCGGATCAAGCGGCCCGGCTCGCGACGAGCCAGGCCGCTGATGCCGGTCGCAGCGGAGGATTGGGTCCCAAGCCTTTTTGGCTCCGTCTACATGCATATAAAAAATCCCCGGTTGACCGAAGTCAACCGGGGATTTACCTGTGCGCGAAAGGGGACTTGAACCCCTACCCTCTATTCGAGGACCAGCACCTCAAGCTGGCGCGTCTACCTATTCCGCCACCCGCGCAGGTTGTCTGTTGCTCGCGTTGTTATCGCTGGCAACGAAGTAAAACTTTACCACCGCCTTCGCGTGAATTCCAATCGGGCGCGAGTCGGCCCAAAGAGGTCGAAAATCCCGGAATTTCGCGGAATAATCGCGGTTGAGTAGGCAGTTTCAGCGATCTCGGCGCAAATTCGTGTCAAGGGTCACAACATTTTCGCCTGAATTGCCGGTTTTACTCGCTTGCGGACGTAAGCTGGCAGCGATTCCAGCAATCCACCACACTCGGGCCCGGGAGCGAGCGACATGAACGGACACCACGACAAGCCAGCCATGCCCGATGTGTCAGGCATGCTCCCCTTGGACGACGGGCACCAGATGTATTGGGAGCAATGGGGCAATCCCGACGGCCAACCGGTGCTGTACCTGCACGGCGGCCCGGGCGGGACGCTGGGCGCGAGCGGCTATCGCCACCGCTGGGACCTGGAACGAACCCGGCTCGTCGCTTTCGAACAGCGCGGCTGCGGCAGGTCAACCCCATCGGCCGCCAACCTCCTGGTGCCGCTGTCGGATTTCACCACGGCCAAGCTCGTGGGCGACATCGAACAGCTGCGCAGCTCATTGGGCATCGGGCAATGGGTGCTCAACGGCGTCTCGTGGGGTTCCACCCTCGCGCTGGCCTACGCCCAGGCCCATCCCGAACGGGTGTCGGGGCTCGTGCTGTTCGCGGTCACCGCTACCAGCGAGGCCGAAGTCCGGTGGATCACCGAGACCGTCGGGGCGGTCTTCCCCGAGGCGTGGGACGAGTTCGCCAGCTTCGCCGAGATCCACCACCCCGCCTACACCCGCGGCGCCGGCCGCATCGTCCAGGCCTACGCCGATCTGCTCGCCGCGCCCGACGCGCAGCTGCGCAATGCGGCATCGCAGGCGTGGGCGCTGTGGGAGGATACGCATGTTTCGCTGGGCCGCGACCCCGCGGTGCGCGACCCGCGCTGGGACGATGCCCGATTCCGCCAGGCCTTCGCGCGGCTCACCACGCATTTCTGGTTGCACGCGGGGTTCAACGACCCGCCGCTGCTGGAGCGGATGGACCGCATCGAGCACATTCCGGGGATCCTGGTCCACGGTCGGCAGGATATTTCCAGCCCCTTGCGCACCGCCTGGGAGCTGCATCGCCACTGGCCCGGATCGCAGCTGGTGATCTGCGAGAACGACGGGCACGGAGGCACGCAGATGGCGGCCCACTGGGAGTCCGCCAACAACACGATGCTCGATTGGCTCAGTTGATAGCATCAAGGGTAGGCCGTTGCCGCGGCCTGTTCGTTCGTTAGGAAATCCGGAGTCCTCCGATGCGCATTGCCATGCTCTCCCTGCACACCTCGCCCATGCAGCAACCCGGGTCGGGCGACGCCGGAGGCATGAACGTGTACATCCAGAATTTGTCCTTCGCGCTGGGCGCGCTGGGGCACGAGGTGCACATGGTCACGCGCACCGCCGCGGACTCCGAATCCCAGCAGGTCGCCGAGGGCGTATGGATGCACCAGGTGCAGATCGCGGCGCACCAGCAGCTGGGCAAGGAAGAGCTGCCGCAGATCATCGATCCGGCGGCGGCCGCGATTTCCGAGCACCTGCACGGCCTGGACATCGACATCATCCATGCCCACTACTGGCTCTCGGGCATGGTGGGCCTGCAGCTGGCCCGGGAATTCCGCGCCCCGCTGATCCTCTCGATGCACACCTCGGCCGCCGCGAAGGAATTCGAATCCGGCATCCCGGAGCCCGGGCCGCGCAAGCAGGCCGAGAAGCAGCTGCTGGCCGAGGCCTCGCGCATCATCGCCAACACCCCGGTGGAGGCGCGCCAGCTGGCCCGTTTCTACGAGGTGGACCGGCAGAAGCTGGATGTGGTGCTGCCCGGGGTGAACCACCGGATTTTCCATCCCGAGCAGGACAAGCTCTGCCGCCCGCTGGGCCCCGACGACCTGCACCTGGTGTATGCCGGACGGCTGCAGCCGCTCAAGGGCGCGCATGTGATGCTCGAAGCCATGGGCCTGGCCCGGCGCAGCCACCCGCAGCTGCGTATTACCGCCTCGCTGTTCGGGGCGCGCTCCGGCAGCGCCGACTACGACCTGCAGGCGCTGGTGGAACGCGAGAACCTCGCCGACCTGGTGCGCTTCTTCGACCCGCTGAAGCCAGCGCAGCTGGCGGCGGTGTTCGCCAATGCCGACGTGGTCGCCGTGCCGTCGCTGTCCGAGACCTTCGGGCTGGTCGCCGCCGAGGCGCAGGCCTGCGGCACCCCGGTGCTGGCCAACGCGGTCGGCGGGCTGGGCTACGCGGTGCGCGACGGACGCTCGGGATGGCTCATGCCGGAACCGGACCCGCAGCTGTGGGCGCAGAAGCTCGTCGAGCTGGCCGAAAACCCGAAGCTGGTCACCCAGGCCGGGCACGACGCGCTGGAGCACTCCGGGGAGTTCACCTGGGAGCGGGCCGCGGTCGCCTCGCTGGCCAGCTACCGCATGGCGCAAAGCGCACTGATCGGCTGAGTCCCCGCAAAAAAGCGAAGGTGCAGGACCTTTATGGTCCTGCACCTTCGCTTGGTGCTTATGCCTGCGTTTGAAGCGTCAGCTCGAAGTGCGGTTTGCCCTTGCGGGGGCTCCACGCCGCCACCTCGAAGCCCGCCTCCGTGCGGGTGAACGCCAGGTCGACGCCGGCCGGCAGCACCACCGGGGTCTTGAACTCGATGCTCCACCGGTACTCGCCGGCCGCCGGCTCGATGCCGGACAGGGCGCGGGCGGCCAGGTAGATGCCGTGGGCGATGGCCCGCGGCATGCCCAGGGCCTTGGCGCTCAGCGAACTGAGGTGGATCGGGTTGTAGTCCCCCGCCACCGCCGCCCAGCGCCGCCCGGTCCCGGCATCCAGCTTCCAGGAGGCGGTGCGCTGCGGCGGCTCGAACGCCGCATGCACCGACTTCTCCGGAACGGAGCCTTCAAGCTTGACCCCCTTGGCCAGGAAGGTGCTGCGCAGCTCCATCCGCTCCTGCCCGTCCACCACGATGCGCACCACCAGGTCGAAGGCCGCGCCCTTGGGGTGGGCGGCCAGGTTCTCGCTGAATACCTCCACGTCGAACACCTCGTCCTCGGCCAGCGGGCGGTGCACTGCCACCTGGTTGCGCAGGTGGATCATGCCCAGCAGCGGCAGCGGGAAGTCGGCGCGCAGCATCAGCGACATGGCCAGCGGGAAGGCCAGCGAATGCACGTAGAGGCTGGGCAGCACCCCGTTGGACGGGGCGCCGACCGCGCGGCGGAACGCATCCAGCCCACCCGGATCCGCCGCGGCCGAGCGGTGGACCAGCACCGTGGAGGGCAGCACCGGGTTGCGCCCCTTGCGGCCCAGGGTCTTCACCGCTTTGGCGTAGACCGAGCCCATGGACGGGATCTGCGCGACCAGCTCGGCGCCCATCTAGGCACCCACCAGCGATTGGCCGCACACGCGCAGCACCTGGCCGTTCAGGCCGGCGGCGGCGTCCGAGCCGAGGAAGGAGATCGCCTCGGCGACGTCCTGCGGCAGCCCGCCCTGCATCAGCGAGGGCAGCACCATGCGGGCCACGGTGCGGGTGCCCAGCGGGATCTTCGCGGTCATCTCGGTTTCGATGAAGCCCGGGGCCACCGCGGCGATGGAGCCGCCCTGTTCGGCGAACAGCTTGGCGCTGGAGCGCACCATGCCGATCACCCCGCCCTTGGAGGCGGCGTAGTTGGTCTGCCCGCGGTTGCCGGCGATCCCGGAGGTGGAAGCCAGCGACACCACGCGCAGCCCCGGCAGCTTGGCGGCCAGGAACACCTCGTTCATGCGCAGCTGCGAGGCGATGTTCACCGCGATCACCGAATCCCAGCGCGCCGCGTCCATGTTGGCCAGCAGCTTGTCGCGGGTGATGCCGGCGTTGTGCACCACGATGTCCAGCGAGCCGTGGCGGCCGATGGCGTGGTCCATGATCTGCTGGGCGGCGTCCTTCGCGGTGACATCCAGCTGCAGGGTGGTCGCGCCGATCTGGTTGGCCACCGCGGCCAGCGCCTCGCCGGCGGCCGGCATGTCCACCACCACCAGCTGGGCGCCGTCGCGGGCCAGGGTGCGGGCGATCGAGGCGCCGATGCCGCGGGCTGCCCCGGTGACCACCGCGACCTTGCCGGCCAGCGGCTTGCGGAAATCCTGAGGCAGCGCGCCCTCGGTGGTGCGCACGGTGAGGAACTGGCCGTCCACGTAGGCGCTGCGGCCGGAGAAGAAGAAGCGCAGCGCGCCCAGGGTGCCGGGGCTGAGCAGGTCGGTGCCCTCGTTGAGCACGATGCCGTTGGCGGTGGCCCCGCCGCGCATTTCACGGCCCAGCGAGCGCATGGCGCCGTCGATGCCCTGGCGCACCGCGGCCAGGGCCGGTGCGTCGGTGTCCAGCGCCGGGCGGGAGATCGAGACCACGCGG
>SMEN01000548.1_pt1 | contig 17990 bp, 20 predicted proteins | sample 2456271 | NCBI WGS metagenome assembly SMEN01 (sample SAMN10132593, study PRJNA489261) | soil metagenome | isolation source: day1 control-loamy sand soil ammended with raw manure from dairy cow... | place: USA | collected 2015-04-01 | reverse complement strand
TGTGCCGTAATCCAGCGCAGAAAAGGCCAGCCCTGTTCTTGGCCTGCCTGCGCCACTGCGTCAATCAAACGACGGCCCAGCCCACCACCACGCTGTTCAAGCAGCACAAACAAATCATCCAGAAAACCAGCATCCTTCCCTAACAAAGGCTCTGGAAACGGACGATAGTGCGCCAGGGCCAGCAGCTTACCGTTCACTACCACGCTGTTGCAAGGGCAGGTGCCTCTTGATGCGAGGCAAAATGCGGCAGCACATATTCAGCCAGCTCCTGAACGATCTCTGCTGCAGGCCGCTGCGCGAACTGAATACCTAGTGCCGCATGGTTCACCCCGGCTGCCTGCCATTGCTCCAGTAAGGTGATCAGACCCTTGCGTCCGGTACGCAGTGTAAAACCACCTTGCAAGGGTGTGCGCGGATAATCAGGATCGTCCACCAAATCTAACCACTCATTAGTCATATGTGGGCGGAATCCCCCGTCTGGAATCCGGGCGCGCCACGCCTGAATTTTAGCGGCCAGCCTTTGCGGACCCAGCAAGTTATGCGTGGCGTCGGGGTAGGTCAGCCAGCCATCAGCCTGTTCTGCAATCCATTCGGGCGACTGCCCCGAGGAGCTGGTAACAATCAAGGGAATAGAACCGTGGACTGGTTTTGGTAGAAGCTCGGCCGTATCAAACCGCCCTAAAGGGGAGTCGATAGCCAGCCTGCCGGACTGCATCAGTTGCCGAAAATACGTGACTGCCTGTGCAAAGCGCTCCCCTCGTTGGGCATGCTCCAAGCCATAGGCGGGAAACTCAACCGGCCTGTCTCCGGACGCAATGCCCAACACCAAACGGCCTCCTGATAGCTGGTCAATGGTGAAGGCCGATTTGGCCAGATCAATAGGATGACGCAAAGAAAAAATCGTGCTGCCTGTGGCCAACGCCACGCGCTTGGTGCGAGCCGCCAAAAAAGCCAAATAGGTGAAGGGATCAAATATCTGCCCCGCATCACCAAAACCTGGATCGTACAAAGGTACATCGCGTACCCAGACTGCCGCAAAATCCTGGCGGTCTATGGCCTCTACCAGCTCAGCCTGGCCGGCCAACACGCTCATATCGCCCTGATAAAAACGCAGGGGCAAAAAGATGCCCAGAGTCAGGCGATCAGGTGCAAACATGCGTCGATAGCCAGGATGCGCCTCAAAAGCGGGGAAGGAAGCGCCTTGGGTTACGGGTGTTTCAAAAGTCATGATGATGTCCCCTTATGCGCCCGTAGCCGGTTCAGGCAAAGTGATGCCTTTACGTACAGCGGGACGCTGTGCCACGCGCTCATGCCAATCGCTCATGTGTCGATACTGGCTGAAATCAAAGTCGATAATCCGGGCGATATGCGTCCAGCCAAAGTGGGCAATATCAGCAATGGAGTAGTCCTGCCCAGCCAGATAAGGATGGTCTGCCAATCGCGTATCCAGCACGGTAAAAACATCATCCACCAGACGGCGGTAACGTTCGATGGCCGTTGGGATCTTGTCTTGGGAAAACAGCTCAAAATGCACACGCTGCCCCATGATCGGGCCCACGCTGGACGAGTGAAATTGCAGCCATTTAATGGTTTCCCAGCGCTGAGCAGGCTCTTTTGAGAGCAATTCCCCTGTTTTCTCTGCCAGATACAACAAAATAGCCGCTGACTCGAACAGGACAATGCCAGTTTCATCGTCCTTGATCACAGGGATGCGGCCATGAGGATTCAAGGCCAGGAAATCCGGCTGCTTATGCTCCTTAGCCTCGATGCGCACATGGTGCAGGCGGTACGGCAAGGCCAGTTCCTCCAAGGCGATGGTCGCCTTAAAGCCGTTAGGCGAACTATCGGTGTACAGATCAATCATGGTGTGGCTCCCAAACTCAAGGTGCGCTCTACTTTTGGCTATAGATACGCTAAACTTCAAAAACACTCAGAAACCTATTTTCCATTCCATAACCCGCAAAGAAAAACGATTAAATCTACTTTATAGATTTAGAAAAACTAAATCATGAACCCTATCTTTCCTTTGCTTGCCCTGCGCGCTTTTACCGAGGTCGGACGTCACGGCAGCATCAAGCTCGCCGCCCAGGCATTGGGCGTAACCTCGGGCGCCGTTAGCCAACAGATTCGGCAATTGGAAGATCGTTTGGGGGTGACGCTGTTTGTACGCAGTCATCACAAAATGAGTTTGAGTGAAGCCGGTGTGCAGGTTTACCCAGAGCTGCTGGCCGCCTTCGACCAGATCGAAAGCGCCTTGCGCACACTGGATGCCGCCAAGCAGCGTAAAACCTTGACGATTAGCACCGTGCCCTCCTTTGCCGCTTCCTGGCTAATCCCCAGGTTGGCAGACTTCAAAGAGCGGCACCCGGACATCGAAATCCGCGTTGAGGCTTCCCCCACACTGGTAGACCTGCGTCGTGACAAGGTAGATATCGCCATTCGCCACGGCTTGGGGGTGTATCCCGGTTTACAGGCCAAGCCGTTAATGGCCCCCGTGCTGCTGCCCGTTGCCAGCCCAGCATTGTTGGCAGACAAGCCTGCCATTCAGGAGCCTGTCGATTGCTTGGAGTGGCCGCTGCTGCAGGACGCGGATCGGGCTGATTGGTCCCTGTGGCTGTCTGCCCATGGTGTTGCAGACGATGCGCGAGCGGATCGAGGCACGGCTTTCGAGGACGACTATTTGCTGATTCGCGGTGCGATTGCTGGCCTGGGACTGGCCTTGATACCGCAGGAATATGCACAGGATGAAATAGCGGCCGGTCGCTTGGTACAAGTGCTGGACAAACCCTGGCCTGCTCGCTTTGCCTATTATCTGGTGACCTTGCCCAGTGCCACACAAAGTGCCGAAGTTCGCGCCTTTACGGATTGGATAGCAGAGCAAGCGCAGTAACGGTGAGCAGGCTCCAGACATCCAAAACCTAAAGCCAGCCTGACGTTGGACGAAGAACAAAAAAACCCCGTCCCTAAGCTAAGGACGGGGCAAACCTCAACAAGCAATTGAAAAACTAGTGAGCCAATTCCACGGCCACCGGGCCACGGGGACGGGAGCAACACAGCAAAACCTTGCCCTCAGGCACGGGGTCCAGCGGCTCTTCAAAATAATCGACCTCGCCCGACACCAAGGTACACATACAGGTATTGCACAAACCCGCGCGGCAATTGAAATCAGGGCTTAAACCCGCCTCTTCGGCCAGGTCCAGCAAGGACGGACAATCCTCATGCCATTGGGCCTGACGGCCATCAGGCAAGAACGTCACCGTCTGGGTGGCATTTTTTACGGCTGCTCCCTCTTCAAGCGGCTCCGTTACTGGAAGAACCGCTGCCGAGCCATTGACAAGGGTGGGCTGCGCATCAGTCTGGATAACGTTAGTTGCCACAGCACTAGCCACAGTATTTTCCAGCACCGTCGCAGGGCCAAAGAACTCGTAATGAATGCGCTCACGTGCCACGCCCAAACTGCGCAAAATACCGTAATTGGTCTGCATGAACACACTAGGTCCACACAGGTAGAACTCGTAATCATCCAAGGGCAGCCAGCGCTGCAACTGCTCGCGTGTAATCAGTCCCGCCACATGGTGCAAACCGGCTTGTTCGTCGCGTTCGCTCGGGTTGCGATAACAGAAGTAAACCTGCACGCCCTCGCGCTGCGCAGCCAGCTCACGTAGCTCGCCTGCAAAGGCATGCACCGTACTGTTATCGCAGGCATGAATCACATGCACTTTGCGTTTGCTACCCTTTACCAAGCGATGCAGCATGGCCAGCAAAGGAGTCTGGCCCACGCCACCGCTAAGCAACACCACTGGCCGCTGACTACTTTCATCCAGGACGAACTCGCCCATGGGACCGGCCGCGCTCAGCACATCACCAGGCTGCACGTGTTGATGCAAATAGGACGAGCCCAATCCATCCGCCACGTTAGAACCCACCGGAGCTTTTTCGTGTTTGACGGAAATGCGCAGATGGTCTGTGCAATCAGGATCACCCGACACGCTGTAGTTACGCAGCACCGTTTGCCCATCAATTGTCAGGCGAAACACCAGATATTGCCCAGGTAGATAGGGCGGCACAGAACCCTCTACGGGCTCCAGCACAAACGAAGTAATGACCTCGCTTTCCCGCTGTTTTTCTAGGACGCGGTAGTCCTGAAAACGGCGGCTGACCGTACTGTCTGTGGACGCAGGCGATGCAATCGTATTCATGACGCTCAAGCCGTTGTGGTCTCGCTGGCGACAGCCTGCTCGGCCTGAATCATTTGGCTGATCTTGCGACGGAAGCGCAAGGGGCCAGAATCCAGCGGCAAATCCAAAGCAGCAGGACGTTCCTTCAGGGCTGTATGCACTGCTTCCAAGATCACTTTGTCTTCCAGGAAAGCGTGGCGCACGTCTTCATTAAAGACTTTGGAGATAGCCTCGTCATCCGGGCTGAAATTACGCAGCTGGAACCAGAAATAGCGCGTGTGTTCCTCGTCGATGGGCGTCAGAAAGTTGTAGGAATCCATCAAGAAAACGTCCTTGTGGTACTCGCTGGGTTCCTCGGTCGCCGCGCCAGCGGGCAAGAAGATCGCCTTGATCACCGCCAACGAAGGGAAGCGCACTTCGTATTGCTGTTTACGGTCGCAATTGCCATCAAATTGAACGAATTGCTTGTAAAACGGAGCAACTTCCACATTTTTGGACCAGCGCGATACGGTCACACCATTGTCTTCCACCTTCACGCTCAAGGGCAGGCCAATGATGTCGGGGCTGCCAAAAGAGCTTTGGTGCACCCAGGACACGTGCGAGGGATCCAGCAAATTATCGGTAACGTACAGGTAGTTGCAATCCAGCTCCATGGCATCGCCACGGTTCACGCCCCATTCGGGGTTATTCCACTCGGGAATGTCGATCAGCTTGGCAGGGTCGGCCAGTTCGGGATCACCCATCCATACCCAGACCAGGCCATATTGCTCCGTACAGGGGTAGCTGCGCACGACCGCGCTTTTGGGTATCTGTGCCACGCCCGGCGCCTTGGTACAGGAGCCGCTGCAATCGAAGGTAAGACCGTGGTAACCGCACTCCACCTGATCGCCAATCAAGCGCCCTTTGGACAAAGGCAGGCGACGGTGCGGACAGGAATCCTCCAGAGCGACAGGCTGGCCGTCTTCACGGCGATACATCACCAGGTTTTCGCTGAGCATACGCACGGGCTGCAAGCTGCGACCGAGCTGCGTAGCCAATGCACCTACATACCAGGCATTGCGTACAAACATGATTTACCCCCAACTCTATACACGGTGCACGACGGCAACAGGGCCAATCATGCGCTATTGCCTGCCATGATAATCTCAATCAAATTCAGCCTACCATCCATATCGTTTAGAATTTCTAAAGTTAAACTACTTCTTTGGACGGGGTCTGCCCATCATGGATACCTTGCCTCCGCTACGAGCGCTTCAAATCTTTGAAACACTGGGCCATAGCCAAAGCCTGCAAGAAGCCGCACGTCGTCTACAAATTACGCCCGGTGCCATCAGCCAGCAACTGCGCCTGTTGGAAGAGACGCTGGGTTGTCGTTTAACCTACAAAGAAGGCAAACGCCTACGGCTGACGGCAGCGGGGGTACGTTTCCACGAGATCTGCACCCAGGCTTTTGAACTGCTGCGTGAAGGGCAGCAGGAAATGGAGCGTTCACGCAACACCAGCCTGTTATCCATCAGCGCCCTGCCCTCCATGCTTAAAACCTGGATGGCCCCGCTGGCGTTTCAATGGCAAGAACAATACGACCCCGAACTGACCCTGCACCTGAAAGGCAGCCACGCCGAACCAGATCTGGAAGCAGAACAAATTGATTTCCGGATTACCTACGGGCAAGCCGCTGCACGCCCCCGCAGTTTTACAGAGCTGTATACCGACAGAGTCGTACCCGCCTGCAGTCCATCGCTGCTGCAAGGACACGCGGCCTTGCGCCATCCACGCGATCTGCTGAACTACCCCTTGCTATCCTCGGATTGGCAACCGCGCTTTACCTCGCCCCCCTCTTGGCGGGACTGGTTTGAGTCGCTGAACATAGACAGCGGCGATGCGCCCCTGGATCGCTTCCGTGTTTTTTCCCTGTCGCATATGGCGCTGGAGTCGGCCCTAGCCGGCCAAGGTTTTGTATTGGCGCAATGCTCGATGATAGAAAAGGAAGTACGCAGCGGGCAGTTGATCCTGCCCTTCTCCCACTCCCTGCCGCTGCCTTGGCCTTATGTGCTGACTCGACGGGCGGGCGCGTTTGAATCCCCCCATAGCCAAGACTTCCATCGGTACTTGCTGAACCGTGCACGGCAGCAAGAGCAAATTAATCAGGACATCCTGACTCAGGCACTGAGCTGAGAGCCTGATTCAGCACCCATCAATGGGTTCGCTGGTTCGCTGGTTCGCTGGTTCGCTGGTTCGCTGGTTCGCTGGTTCGCTGGTTCGCTGGTTCGCTGGTTCGCTGGTTCGCTGGTTCGCGGCACAGGATATGTCGCCCCCAGCCGGATGCCACTGTTTTCATTCCGCTTATTTCATAAAAAAAACGTGTTCACCGCCCCCGAAAGGGCCATAAACACGCTCTTTTAACCTACTGGAACTACGTCAGTGTATTAGGCCACAACCGCAGCCAGCGACTCTGCAAAGTAATCCACGTTGGACTGGTTCAAGCCTGGCACGCTGATGCGGCCCGACTCCAGAACGTAGACACCAAACTCGTCACGCAGCTTTTTGATCTGCTCCATGGTCAAGCCGGTGTAGCAGAACATGCCTTGTTGTTTGACGAAGTAGCTGCTGTCGTACTGGGGAGCCAGCTCTTGCAGGCGCTCGTGCACACGCTTGCGCATGGCGGCGATACGCTGACGCATGGTTTCTACGTCAGCCGTCCATTGAGCCAGCAAGTCTGCATCCGACAAGATAGTGGCAATCGCCTGACCACCGTGCGAAGGCGGGTTGGAGTAAATGCGGCGCACCACGGCTTTCAGTTGGCCCAATACGCGGTCTGCTTCATCTGCGTTCTTGCACACCACCGACAAGCCACCACAGCGCTCGGAGTAGTACGAGAAATTCTTGGAGAAGGAGTTGGCCAACAAGAACGTCAGGCCCGCATCCACCATGGCGCGCACAGCGAAAGCATCCTCATCCAGGCTGCGACCAAAACCTTGGTAGGCCATGTCCAGGAACGGAATCAGTTTGCGCTGTTGCAGGACGGGGATCAGTTTCAGCCACTGCTCATCGCTCAGGTCAGCCCCCGTGGGGTTATGACAGCAGGGGTGCAGCAGCACAATGCTGTGCTCGGGCAGAACGGAAATGTCTTCCATCAGGCCGGTGAAATCCAGACCACGAGTGGCGGGATCGTAATAGCGATAAGTGTGGGTAGGGATGCCCGATCCACGGAAAATGGAGTGGTGGTTGTCCCAGGCAGGATCGCTGATCCACATTTCACTATTGGGGTAGGCTTCATGCAGGAAGTCGCCACCCACTTTCAATGCGCCCGAACCACCCAATGTCTGGATAGTGGCCACACGGCCTTCTTCCAGCACTTTGCTATCCGCACCAAAAATCAGTTTTTGCACGGCGCTACGGTAGGAAGCCAGACCTTCGATAGGCAGGTAGCCTCGTGGCTGACCCTTGGCCGCCCATTGATCTTCAGCGCGGCGAGCTACATCCAGCAAAGGCAAACGGCCTTGCTCGTCGTAATACAGACCAATGGTCAGGTTGACCTTGCGATCACGTGGATCGGCGTGAAACGCCTCGTTCAAACGGAAAATCGGATCGCCACCATAGGCCTGCAAATGCTCAAACATGCTTGTTCCTTGAAAAATTACGGTTGTGGGCCGCCCGGTCTGATCAACGGACTATTCGGATAAGCATTGACCTTATACCTTGGGCCTACTTTAGCCAATATATTGGGGATGTTTTTGCAGCACATGGTCACGCGAGCGATGCGTGAATGTGTCATCAGACTTGTCCCCCCCGGCTCGGCGCAGCACCTGTTTTTGTCTAGTTGGTGCAAGCAACCAAGAACGAGCGATCACCGCCTTGTCTGTTCACATCTTGCTGAAACCAGGGCTTCAAAGACATAAACGCAGTGTGCCATTTTGCCTGCTTGGGCCTTGCCAGCAATGAATATACATGGCTTTTCGCTATATAGGACCCGCCTCGGGCATTCGTGACAGTTTTGTCCGGCGTGGATTCCCCGAGTGTCACCGCATTGTCATATGCAGATCGTGGCCAAGACCGTTAACATGGGACTTTCACCGTTTCAACAGGAGTCTGCCGTGTCTGTGTCGTCGCTGCCTATCCCCGTATCCTGCCCCCTAGAAGGGGCCAGCAATTTCCGCGATATTGGCGGCTATGCCACACACTCCGGCTCATTTCGTAAAGGCCGTGTTTACCGCTCGGACCATCTGGCGGATCTTAGCGGCCAGGATCTGAACACCTTGCAAGAGTTGGGCATTGCCCGTTCACTGGATTTTCGCGGCGCACACGAGCGCAAGCGCTCGCCCTACCAGTACAGCTTTTTGACCAGCCACGCACTGACGGTAGAACCTACTGTCCTGCCAGATTTTCTGGCAATGGTCGCCAAGGGCCAGATGGATATGCAGGCCGCGCGCGACACCATGAACAAGACCTACACCGAGTTCGTCACCGGACATGCCGCCACCTTTGCGCGAGTCTTTGATCAGTTGCTTGAAGCCGATACTCCTGTGGTCATGCACTGCACCGCAGGCAAAGATCGCACCGGTTTTGCGGTGGCCTTGCTGCACCGCGCCGCCGGCGTGCATCCCGACGATGTCATGCATGACTATCTGCTAACCAATCAATTTTTCCGCCGCCCTGATCTGCCTGATAACCGTGGCATCAGCGACGAAGTGCTGAATGTTCTCTGGGGCGTTCAGCCCGAGTTTCTGGAAACGGCCTTCAAGACCATTGACGAGGAACACGGCGATCTGGAAAGCTTTTTCCAAAACACCTTGAAGCTTAGTCCCGCACGCCGCGAGGCTTTGCTGGAACGCTACACCGCCTAAACAACGCCAACGGAGGTCGCTGGAAGCTCCCAGTGGCCTTCCAGGCTCAAGGCTGGCCCCATCACATTGCGCCACGTTGGCAAGTCGTGCATTTGCGTAAACAAGGGCATGCAATAACGGGGCTGCACGATATCCACCAGCCAGCGCAGATCCGTCAAACGTGGATGCACATTCCAGCACAAGGTATGGGTGCCACGCGGCGCATGCGGAGCCACATAGCCGGTATGAATCAATAAGCGGTCGCTAGGATTGTTGGGGTCTGAAGCCCATGCTTGATGGTCCCGAATCAACTCCCCCGCCTTGCCCTGACAGCCATCTGGCTCGCCCGCCAATAGCAGGTGCGCCTGCGGATCAAAAGCAGTGGCACGTGGCATCAATTCGCGCAGGGCCGGCTGCACACCCGGCAATAGCAAATCACTGCTCTGGCTGATCATGCGGGTCAGATTTTCGTAGCAGGCCGCATCCATGCTCCAGTCCTCAAACCCTTGTTGTTGCCGCCAAAACGCAATCTCCACGGCTCGACCGGATGGGGGCACAGGCAATAAGGCGGGATGAGACTCCAGCAACGACTCCAGAATGCTCCAGGCCACATGATGGGACTGGTCATACAGGCCATACGAGGCGTCCAGCAAGGCAAGATAGGCCGGAGGCGGTAAGTCAAAGGGGAACAGCAGGGATTCGCAGGAAAAATCCCCGCTATAGAACAGCCCCCCTCCCACATCCAGATGCAACCAAACACCGCCCAGCGCATGGCCAGACAAGCCGGTACGCACAGCAATATCACCAATGTAGGTGGTGCCACGGGTAGGAAGTTCGCGCCAGATGCGCCCAGCGGGCAAGCTACGCGCCGTAGAGGCCGTGGCATAGATAGGAATATGGTCCGGCAACTTGGACAAAGAGCCGATATGGTCCTGATGATCATGCGTGACCAAGATGGCATCTACATCCAAACCTTGATACCAGTCACACACCTGACCAGGATAGAGAGGCCCACCGGCATCCAACAACAATCGCAAGCCACATGCCTGCACCAAAATGGCGGCAGGCGCTTTGGCCCCATAGCCGCTTAACACCGTCACCAGGGTCTGGTTCATACTCCGTCCCCCATAAGGCATTCAGGCCACATCGCCAAGCCACACCCGGCATCCTGCTTTGCGGCACGGCTACGCACCGGGCACAAAGGCAAAATATCAATAAGCGTAATGGGCCGCAGCACAGGCTGCCGGACAGAAAAAAGTATCAACTTAAAGAACCAGAGCCACCGAAGTGCTCTGCCTTAAAAAGACTACGACAGGCTCAGGTTAAACAAGTGTTCTTTCAGCCCTGTTACAGATTTATGGCAGTAAGATGGCAGCGGTCTGCGGCAGGTTCCGTACAGCCAAATGACGGCAGAGCGTCAAACTGATAGCAGGCAAAAAAAAGAGCGCCATAAAAGACGCTCCCAAAGGGGGGTGCTACAAACAGGAACTCAAATAATCAGAGGGGTCAGAAAAACAGCCAACACAACAGCGGTCAAAAGACGCATCACAATGCCCAAGACGGCCGCCGTCATGACTTCTTTCTCGTTCAGATCCGAGCACTCGGCCCAGACCACAGGAATCTGTCCGAACACCGCCGACAAAGGCAAGCCCGAAGAGGCCAAGACGAATGAGCCCACGACCAGTGAAGGGTCCAGAGTTGAGGCCATCGCTTGCAACTTGCCCATCGCCAAGGTGGGGCTAACCAGGATCGCCAGCAGACCTGTCTCCGGATGAATATTCAGTGCCAGCAAGCCACGCTCCAGCACCGCACTGATGGGTAGCCAAAGGCCAATATGTTCCAGCAGACCAATCACACAAAACACCAGAGCGACGGCTGGAATCAAAATCAGCAATAGCAACTCCACCCCTTCGCGCGCCGCCTTGAACAACATGGGCGCAAAATCGATATTGGGTGTGAAGCGGGGAGCCGCCAACAAATCCACCGAGCGCACATTGCGATACACCAGACGCGATAACAGCCAGGGCGACAGCAGCAAAGGCCCAAAAATCGCGATCAGCACAACCGCAAAAACGTTCACTCCGGCAAACGTCAGAGCCATCATGCCCAGCATAAAGGTGGAAAAAGACTGCTGCGACTGAACCATGGTGGCCACTGCAATTTTCTGCTCATCCTTAGTGGCCCCGGCCTGACGCAACAAGGGCCCGGCGATACGGCCTGCCGCATTAATATCGCCAAAAATGTTGTATACGCTGGGAATAATGACCGCTGGATTGACTCCAATAGCCCGCATGGCCGGCATGAAGACTCGCATCATGGCGTCGGTAAAACCTAAACGCTCCAGCAAGCGACCAATAATGACGCTGATAATGACCGCCACCCCCACTTGACCGGTCAAAAACACATCCACAACAACCGGTTTGACCTTGTTCAGGACAGTGTCAAAAGCGCCCGACAAGGTGGCGGGAAAAAAGAATAGCGTCAACATGGCCAGAGCCAGCAAGCTCAGGCCCACTACTTCAATACGCTCCAAAGGACGGCGGCCTGCGGGTGGGGAATGCACTACTTTGTCGATTTCTATTGTTTTGTTATCCATGTCTCTCTCCGTTGTGGGAACAGGACCTACTGGAAGCTGAGCACATTCTTGCCCATCAGATGCGCGGTGGAAAAATGCTGTGCGTATTCCCGCAAGCGAGCCCCTCCCACCTGATGCACGGGCGTGGACGTTACCCGATCGCGGAACATCACCACTTCCACACCATCAAGCAAGGCACTTAAGGCATAAGCCAGCGGCAAGCCGTTCTCCAATATTTCCAGAACGTGGCTATTACCAACCAGGAAGTTCAGACCCATCTCACGCGCGCATTCAATCAATGCATGGCCTTCATAGACACGGCTGATGGATGCCAGCACCGTGTCCACACCCGGATTCTCGGCCACGGCCTGACGCAGGTGATCGGGACTGAATCCCGTATGCGGAAAAATGTGCAGGATGCGGCCCACCCGACTGCTACGCTCGCCCAGACGAATAGCGCCACGCGTCAAAGTACTGGTCTCTTGAATGCCTTCATTGCCTTTGATGCGTCGCTCGGCCTGCAAGACCTGATCTTCTAGATCCAAGCCCATAAAACCATCCAGCCGATCCAGCATGTCGCCCAGTGTGCTCACCCCCTCTAAGGGCTCGCCCACGAACATGACATTGCCATGGATTCCCCCATACGCAATGTCGCTTTTGCCCACTTTATGACCATGCAAGTACGCAATGCCTGGGTGCAGGCCATGAAAAGCCTCATGACACTCTAGAGCGGCCACTCCATACAGATCCAGATAGTCTTTCAGGGTCACGCCACCACAACTGGCCGCATCGGCAATCGGGTGATGCGCAACAATGGCATCCACGCCCGTGGCACCGGCCAGCTCAATGCTCAGCTCCGTCATAGTCATGCACACAGCGACCTTTCGTATCTCCTTGTTGGCATCACCATGGATCAAACCTGGGATTTCAAGCACCTGCTTGCCGTAGATTCCCGAGGATTTCCAGATAACGAATGGATGTTGGCCGCACTTGACCTCATCCATACAGGACACCATGCGTCCCCCCGTAATAACATTCAATGCATCCAGCAAATCGGCTACATAGGCCATGATTTTGTCTCCAAATAAAAAGCCGGCCTCAAACCCTGGGGAATCCCAGAGCCTGAGGCCGGCGGTATGCAAGCACTTCCTGTCGGCAACCTCCGTATCCACACCGGCCATGGCCTGGATGCGCTGGCAAACACGGATACGCATCGCGCATCCCGTTCCAGCCGGAAGGACAACAAGACTGTCTACCAGTCAGCTTTTTTTATCGATAGGGAATTCAGGGCGGCGGTCTACACCGGCGTCACTGCATTCACACCTCTTTTTTCAACAACACCATGGTGGATGAAAGCTGTGCAACGGCATCGTAATCCTTGAAGACCGCCACCACATCCAGCCCATACTCTTCCACCAAAATCTGCTTCATCTCCTTCTTGAACGCCTTGATCAGGTACAGATCAGCCAGGTCCGCAATATGCGCGTTCTCGCGACTCAGGGTCTGCAAAGCGGGCTGGCGTTTATGCACCGCCAACATGCTGATCCTGTCCTCAAGCACATCAATCTTCAGCGTCACCACGCCTGATGCAAAGATACTGCTGTTAATGCGGTTGTAGTCCCGGGTCAGCGCCTGCTTGAATTCGCCTAAAGAAGAAAAGCCTGCCATTCCCATTGCCTACCCCCAACATTTTTGAATTATTTTCGTTTTTCAGTATGTGGCCTGCGCCTCCTGGGCGGTCTGCCCCAGTCGGAAACGGCGATACGCCAAACCCGCCACGGCGATATCCTCAATCGCCACACCCACTGATTTATACACGCAAATCCCTTGTGAGTCGTAGCCCTGGCCGCGGCTCAATTGCAACCAATCGCTTAGCTCACACAACTTATCTTGAATACGGCATTCTGGTGCCGCCAGGATCAAGTCCCCTGCCTCAGACAGAGTTTGCTCACTCCACTCCACCACAATTTTGCTGGCACGCTGCAGACAGGCATCATCCAGTTCACGCGCAGCAGGCAGGCTGGAGCCTACAGCCGCCACAAAACAGCCTGGTTTCAAGGTATGCCCATCAAACAATGGGTCGCGACTACGACTGGCCGTGACCAGGATATCCGCCTGTGCCGCGATTTCATCAGGGCGAGCAGCACGCACCGGCACACCACAGTCCAGCTCCAGTTGACGGCAACGCTCCTTGTCCACATTCGGACTCCAGACCAATACTCGGCGCAAATCAAAGGCCTGACAAAACTGACGCGCATGCGCTGTCCCTTGAGCCCCCAGCCCCAACACACCCAAGGTCTGGGATTGTGGGTTAGCACCGTATCGCGCTGCCAAAACTGAACAAGCCGCCGTACGCCACTGCGTAATAGCACCTGCATCAAAAGTAGCCAACGCCCGCCCATTGAGCGCATCAAACAGCACAATCACGAAACTGAAGGCGCCCGATACAGTCGTGTAAATTTTTGCCCCGGCCACCTGCTGGCCCGGTATTACCGCTCCCAGCGTAGACAGGCGAATCCCTTCGGACTCTGTGCGCACACGACGTTGCTGGGCAGCCTGCCCGCGCCCAAACTCGACAAAAGCCTCCTGCAACACATCCTGGACGGCGGGCGCATCGAGCAACCCGTGTAACTGCTGATCCGTAAAATGCAGCATACGCACTCCCCTTTACCAGGTCACCGTTACATCACCACGCACAAACGTCTGGCACGCCATGCGAAAACCCTGCTCCAGATCCTGTTCGGACAGGTGTTTGTGTTCCTTGGCTTTAACGTCATCCGTATTGTCCAGGCCAGCCGTAATCCGGCATTTGCACGTCCCGCAGAGGCCACCACCGCATTTGAAAGGGATTCCGCCACGCTCTCGTATGGAAACGCGCAACAAGTTACTGTTTTCAGCGGCGGAGACCACTAAGTCGTTATTTGAAGCAAATGTAATCTGAACCATATTCTGCTACCTCAGGATTGCTGCTGTGCAAAAGCCTGGGCTTTTGCCGTCGTATCGGGCCTTGCACACTCGCGCAGCTCGGCTTGTTGCGTGCCAAAACGCGTCAGGCCAGCCAGCTCCTCGTAAGCTTGCTCGGGTGTCGCAAACTTTTCCATCTGCCGAGTGGGAATATCGTTGGTCGTGCCATTCGGTGTTTCTTCCACGATGCGCACGCGCGACTTTTCCTGAATACGGGCAATGGCAAACACCGCCTTGAAGCGACCGTGAAAATAGTACTCATAGGCCGCGACCACCTCCACGCCCACACCCGGCTCTGTACGGTATTCACCCGGCTTGCTGGTCAGCACCACATACATCACTGCACCTCCTGTGTTTCAACTTGCTCCAGAACGATGTCCTGATTGATCCACAACTGACACGTCAGTCGCCAGCCCTGATCCAGCCGCTCGCCCAACTGTTTTTTCTCTTTCCAGTTGGCCGCAGGCAGATGTTCAGCCCCCTCCAGAACGCGGCAGGCACACTTGGCACACTTGCCCATGCCACAACCGTAGGTCAAGTGGGGAAAGGGGAACTGTTTGATGCCCGCCCTGACCACCAAATTAGTGTTCTCTTGCACCTCGCCTACATGAGTCTGGCCGTTTTTATGAAAAGTAATGGTTGGCATAAGACCTCCTGCTTGCTGCCAATAATGCGACCGGATTGAGAGCCCTGACCGCCTGAAAAACCAAGAACGGTATACCTATTCAAAAATCGCGTTCCACAAACAACGATTTTTCCTGTTTTTAGACACTACTTTCCGCCAATTTGAGTAGAAACCCCTATTGCGGTATACTTAATTCAATTCAACCAAACCAATGAGATCATTATGAAAACCCCCGTCGAACTTCGCTATCTGCAGCGTCCCGTCGGCGAGCAGTTGCTGCCCCACTTGGCTCAGCGCAAGCATCTGCGCCGTCGTATTCCACTGATCAACCTGCCTTCACTGAGCGAGCTGTTTGGTGTCTGCAAGAAAAGCGATCACGATACTGCGCACGATCAACTCCCCCACCGTGCCTAAGCCACAGAAGGCTCGACAGGGCGGTTATCGGACTGAAAATTGAACGCGTCGGCATAGATGAATCGCTCATCAGCCCCATGCTCTTTGAAAAGGCTGGAAGCCTGCTCGATCATCACGGGCGAGCCACACAGGTAAATGGCATGCTCGGACAAGTCCGGCTCGTCCAGGCAAACCTGCTGCTGGACATAGCCTCTTGCCCCCTGCCAAGCCTCATCCGCGTGTGACAGCACAGGGACGAAGCGGAATTCGCATAAACGATCCGACCAGGACTCAATTTCTTGAGCCAGATACAAATCTTCGGGTCGGTTCATGCCCCAGTACAAGCTGACGGGCGGACAATCATCCTTGTCCAGCAAGGACTCCAAAATGGCTTTGATAGGCGCAATGCCGGTGCCTGTTGCTACCATCACCATGGGCCGCCAGTCACGTTCGTGCCAATAAAACACGCCTAGTGGCAGTTCCAGTTGCAACGCATCGCCAAGCTGCAAATTAGGCAAACAATGTTGGGTGAAACGCCCCCCTTCCACTTCCCGCACATGTAGCTCGATTTGCCCATGGCGGGCATCGGCATTGGCCATGGAAAAACTGCGTGCCCGTCCGTCCTCAAACAAGATATTCAGGTACTGGCCAGGGCGGAACCGTACTTCCACTTGCGCAGGTAGTTGCAGCTTCAAACGCCAGATGCCCTGGCAGGCCTGCTGCACGCTTAGCACGCTTGCGCTAACTTGCTGGGTCTCGGGCAACACATCCTGATGATTCGCCAGACTGATTTCAATATCTGCATCCAATCTGGCCTGGCAGGCGGCGGCATGGCCCTGCTCGTGCTCTTCATCGGCAATGCTCATGGGCAGGCAGTCATCCTCATAGCAGACCTTCCCACGAGTAACTTGAATGCGGCAAATAGTCTCTTGCGGCTCTACCCAGAACTGCTCGCCGGTTTCCCGGATATCGACACGATGGGCCATGACCTGTCCTCCTGATGCCACTATTTCTTGATATCTGCCTGAACCAGCACGTCCAGACCCTCGTCTTTCAAGGCATCGGCCAGCGCCTGCAAACCGGCTACGCCCGCTGCCGTGTCTTGCTCTCCATTACCCCCACTCAGACCAATGCCGCCAATCACTTCGCCATTGACCACAATGGGGTAGCCGCCAACAAAGGCTGCAAAGCGTCCTTCAAAACTCAGCTGAATCCCAAAAGCCTCATTGCCCGGCAAGGCTGGCCCATTAGGGGCTTTGGTGAACAGGTGGGTAGAGCGCTTATGGCCAGCGGCGGTAAACGCCTTGTTCCAGGCAATCTGAGCGCCCGTTATACGCGCCCCATCCATGCGTTCGAGCACGATGGGGTAGCCCCCCTCGTCCACGCGTCGACCATCAAGCGCGCTTCGCGCTGTTCGAGACGTAGGATTTTTTTCATCATTCTTCTCAATATTTCGAGTTAGTAAAATTCAGATGCCGCGATACACGGTCTTGATCTGGGTGTAGAACTCCAAACCAGCCCGGCCAGATTCACGGAACGTAGAGGTGCTGGACTGTTTCAGCCCACCAAAGGGTGCGTTGATCAAATTGCCGGTTGTGGTGCGATTGATCTTGACCGTGCCCGCCTCAATATCATTGGCAAAGCGATGCGCATACTCGGCACTGCGAGTCACGATGGCCGCAGACAGGCCGTATTCGGTGTCATTGGCCATGACCAGAGCCTGCTCGTAAGAATCAAACTCCAGCAGCGCAATCACCGGGCCGAAGATCTCTTCACGGGCAATACGCATCTTTTGAGTCACATCGGTAAACAAGGCCGGGCGCATGAACAGACCGCGGGCATACTCGCCCTCTGTCAGGCGTTCGCCGCCCAGCAGATGAGTGGCTTCCTGTTTACCTATGGCGACATAGTTCAGGATGCTTTCCAATTGTCTTTCGGTCGCAATAGGCCCCAGATCTGGGTTGCTGCTTAGCCCGTTACCCACGCTCAAGGCACGTACCTTTTCCACCAGTCGAGTCGTGAACGCTTCCTTCACCTGACGATGTACCAACACACGGCTGGTACCGGTGCACGCTTGCCCACTCAATGAAAACCCGCCTTGCACCACCAGTTTGACCGCCAGATCCAGATCAGCGTCTTCCATCACGATCAGGGGATTCTTGCCGCCCAGCTCCATCTGGGTGCGGGTACTCATGCGCGCTTGACGGCAGATGTCTTCGCCCGCTTTTGTCGAGCCGGTAAACGAGATAGCCCGCACCTGGGGAGCCTGTACCAGTGTCGGCCCCACTTCTCCAGCTCGCCCATGTACCAGATTGAGCACGCCCGCCGGAATGCCCGCTTGCGCAAAGGCTTCACACAGGTAGTAGCCCGTCAAAGGCGTATCCGAAGAAGGCTTGAAGACGACGGTATTGCCGGTAATCAGCGCGGGCGCA
>SMEN01000231.1_pt1 | contig 18010 bp, 15 predicted proteins | sample 2456271 | NCBI WGS metagenome assembly SMEN01 (sample SAMN10132593, study PRJNA489261) | soil metagenome | isolation source: day1 control-loamy sand soil ammended with raw manure from dairy cow... | place: USA | collected 2015-04-01 | reverse complement strand
CAGCAACTTTATAATCAGTAAAACCAGCAACAGCGCTCATAAAATGAGTTCTCCATTCGTAATTAGCGAATGGGCGCCGTTTGCAAATATGCAGTTGTCTAGACAACTGGAAGGCAACTTTTTCGAGCCTGACAGGAGAATCCTGCTGCAGCGCCCCTCGAATCTGTTGGCGGTCACGGCTGAGCCGTAATGCGCGGCTGATTATAGCGAGGCTTTGCCAATTGCCCAAGGGGTAAGCGCTGAAGAATTGAGTCTCTGACACATATTTGTATTAAGGTAGCGGTTGAATCTATAAAAATAATTGTTTTCGGAGTAGTTATGACAACTGCGTATTGGTGCGTGTTAATTGCTCTTCTTCTGCCCTATGTAGCAACTGTGTTTGCAAAATCAGGTGCGGGCGGCTTTAAACCCAAGCACAATCATGACCCACGAGAGTTTTTAGCAACCGCACAAGGTGCGGCTAAGCGTGCTAACAATGCCCAGAAAAACGGTTTTGAAATCACCCCAGGATTCGCCGCAGCAGTGATTATTGCGCATCTGGCTGCGGTTGCCGAACAAGGGCTTATCGACCAGTTGGCCATCGCTTTTGTGTTCAGCCGAGTGCTGTATACTTGGTGCTATATTGCTGATTGGGCACTGTTGCGCTCGTTGGTCTGGTTTGTGGGGCTCGGCTTAATTATCAGCTTATTTGTAGTCTCGGCTTAGGCACCGGTGATCTTTTGCATCAGCTGCCCGAGCTGTTGCATTGCCTGTTCGCTGCGCTCATCCCAAGGATAGCCGTAGCTTAAGCGGATACAGTTTTTAAAGCGCTGCGTGGCAGAGAAAATTGGCCCTGGCGCTAGACTGATACCCGCGTGTAATGCTTGCTGAAAAAGCATCAGCGAGTCGATAGAGTCTGGCAGCTCAAACCATAGAAAGTAACCACCTAGCGGTCGTGTGACGCGTGTTCCTATGGGGAAATAACGCTCGGCAGCGTCTAACATCGAGGCTTGCTGATTTTCTAAGGCATGCCGTAGACGGCGTAAATGCAAGTCATATCCACCGTATTGTAAGTAGTCTGCGAGGGCTGCTTGCGATGGGATGGCCGGTGAAATAGTGGTCATTAAGCGTAAGCGCTTAATCTGTTCTGCGAAACGCCCGGCGGCGACCCAGCCAACGCGATAACCGGGTGCTAAGCATTTTGAAAATGAACTGCAATGCATCACCAAACCACAGCGGTCATAGCTTTTTATCGAGCGGGGTGGCGCCGCGCTAAAATACAGTTCGGCATACACATCGTCTTCGATTAGCGGCACTTGATGGGTGCGCAGCAGTTCGTACAGCGCCTGTTTTTTCTCGTCATGCATGCTGGCGCCAAGAGGGTTTTGTAAGCTACTCATCAGCCAGCAGACTTTAATCGGCAAACTCTCCAAGGCAATCTGCAAACTGCCTAGGTCAATACCTTCGCGTGGGTGCACCGGTATTTCTACGGCTTTGAGTTGTAAGCGCTCAAGCATTTGTAGGCATGCATAAAATGCCGGAGCTTCAATCGCAACTAAATCGCCAGGTTGGGTCGTGCATTGCAAGCAGAGGCTGAGTGCTTCTAAAGCGCCGTTGGTGATGATTAATTCATTGGGCGGTAAAAACATTCCGTTACGGCTGTAACGCAAGGCAATTTGCCGCCGTAAATTAGGATTGCCATCGGTCATGTCGCTGATAATGGCATGCGCGGGCATGGCTTTCATGCTTCTCGATAAACTGCGCGTGAGACGTGCCAGTGGAAACAGTTCCGGGCTTGGGAACGCCGAACCAAAGGGCACGGTACTTGCGTCACGCAAGGAATCCAGCACCGAAAAAATCAACTCACTGACACCCACCTCGTGGCTTTCTATTTGTTGCTGACTCAGTTGTGGTTCGTCTAAACGTGGCATGCCGTTGTCACGTACAAAGTAGCCGGAGCGTTCTTTGGCGCGCAGTAAACCGCGACTTTCCAGTAAATAATAGGCTTGAAACACTGTGGAGGGGCTGATGCCATAGGTGCGACTGGCTTGTCGCACCGAAGGGGCTTTTTCTCCCGGAGCCAGAATGCCGGTGTGAATTAATTGCGCAATTTCTGCTGCCAGTTTTTCATAGCGCTTCATAGCAGTGTCTCCATGGCTGCAACGGCACCCCCCGATTAACGCGCAAGTGGTGCTGTGAAATTACTGGCACTGCTGCTGAAAATACTCGGGTTAGCCGTGTCTGAGACAGTAAAGATCAGCGGTGTTAATGCCGTAGAAGCCTCTTCTAACTGGCTGACAGTAATGGCTACTGTGGCGATTTCTCCGGCGCCTAACTGTACCTGTTTGGGGGCGCTGAGGCGTAGATTTTTCGGTGCTTGCATGTCGATACGGTAATCTTGCGGGTGTTGCGTTTTGTTGATGATCTTTAACAGATAAATGTTTTCAATCTGTCCGTCATTGTTCTCGCGAAACATCAGACGATCTTTACTGACATCTAGGGCGACTAATGCGCGGTTCTCTAAGCCCCAATAGATCCCAGCAAACATCAATAATAACGTGGCGGCATAACCGATTAGGCGCGGGCGCAACCATTGTGTTTGTTGACCTGCGAGCGCGCGTTCTGATGTGTAACTGATCAGGTTCGGTGCATAGCCCATTTGCGCCATGACATCGTTACATACATCGACACAGGCTCCACAGCTGATGCAGGCCAGCTGTAAGCCATCACGAATATCAATGCCGGTTGGGCAGACTTGCACACACAGCGTGCAGTCGATGCAGTCACCTAGATCGAGTGATTGGGCGTCGCTGGCTTTCTTGCGTGAGCCTCTTTTTTCTCCGCGTTGGGCGTCATAAGAGACTAATAAAGTACTGTCATCAAACATCACGCTTTGAAAGCGTGAATACGGGCACATATGTAAACAGACCTGTTCACGTAGCCAACCGGCATTGAGGTAAGTGGCGGCGGTGAATAAGGCCAGCCAAAATAGGATTAATCCACCTACGCTGAAGTTGAGTAGATCGAGGCTCATCGCGCGGATCGGAGTGAAATAACCGACAAAGGTCAGTGCTGTGACAGCACTGACGATAAGCCAAAGGCTGTGCTTAGCGGTTCTGCGTAAGATTTTTACCAATGACCAAGGCGCGGCATCGAGCTTAATCCGCTGATGACGCTCGCCCTCAGTGATGTGTTCGATACGTAAAAAAATCCAGGTCCAAACGCTTTGTGGACAGCTATAACCACACCAGATTCGGCCAGCGAGCACCGTCAGAAAAAACAATCCAAACGCACAAATAATCAGTAGCGCGGACAGCAGAATTAAGTCTTGCGGCCAAAAAGTTGCACCGAAAATGTAGAATTGACCATGCGCGACATCCCAGAGTACGGCTTGTCGACCATCCCAGTTGAGCCACACAGTGATAAAAAATAAGGCCAAGAGTAATGCTGTACTGTACAGACGAAGGTTTCGAAAAAGACCCTGATAGCTGCGAGTGATGATGGTTTTTTCAAATGATGATGGCAGTTTCTTTGTTGGTTTGGGGTTGATCTGTCGTGCTGGAATACGTTGACCCATGGGAAGCTCCCTATAGATGAGTAGCAGGTGCGTATCATCAAGTGAAAGGGTCGTGAGTAACAGCAGCAGATTTTAAAATAAACACCGGATCAGATGAGGCAAGTTTGCGATTTTGTCAGCGGCCTGACAGCCTATACTTGGATTGTTGTTGCTAAGCGCAGATACTGGCGCCTCTGTCAGTATTCAGATGGCGATTTGATAAATTATTTTTGGCTAATTAAAACAGGTGGATATGTGCTAAAGCGTAGTGGATTGCTAGTAATAATAATGAGTCTGGCTGCTTGTGGTGGCGTTGATCCCAATTCTCCGCTGGGCAAACGTACGGCGATTTTCAAAGAAATGCTGAATGTCAGCGAAGACTTGGGCGGTATGTTACGCGGTCGTATTAAGTATGATGAAGCGTTATTTATTGAAAAAGCAGTCGAGTTGGATACGTTAGCGAAGCAACCTTGGCAGCATTTTCCAAGCGTCAAAGACGATGATAAAACCTCGGCACGTGATGATGTTTGGCAGCAACAAGAGCGTTTTCAAGAGCTGGCTCGAGCATTGGAAGGAACCACAGCGCGCTTAGTTGCTAGCACCACACAGCCACCTTTGAATGAAAGTGTACTGGCGTTGCGTGTGCAAGCGGCTGAGGATGCGTGCGAGTCGTGTCATAAAGAGTTTCGTGCGTATTAATTGAGTCTATTATGACTGACCGGGCACACCGCAATGGGTGACCGGTCAAGTGTTGCTAGCAGGCTTAATGCAACTGGCGGAATGAGTCTAAGAGCGCCGGAATACCTGGGAACATGCCGATTCCAGCCATCACAGTGCAGAGCAGAATAAACACGATCGATGGAATAATCCAACGGTCAGTACGGGTCATTTTCTGTCCTCGTTCTTTGTCGCCAATGATACCAATGTTGTCTAACAGTACCGTTAACGACCAGCCAAACACTGGATTGACGAGCGCAGAAGAGAAAATCACAATCGCTGCCGATTGCGAAGTTTTACCTTCACGAGTCATTTGCATACCGGCTTCTAACAACGGTAAATAAACACCGACAATCAAGGCGACACTTAGCACTGGCGGCCAAATCGCCAAGTCCATTGGGTAACCCCACACTGCTGCAACCACACAGAGCAAACCGGTCAAGACCGCACCGGCTGGAATCGGACGTTTAGCAATCGCTGCTGGGACAATATAAGTGCCCCATGATGAGGCGATATTACCGCCACCTAAAGCAGTACCAACCACTTGACGTGCTGCTGCCACGCACATCGTGTCGTCAATATTCATGATCACTTTCTTAGCATTTTTTGGATAATTAAGATGCTGAAAAGCACGGTGACCTAAGAAGTCGGGTGACCACATGGCAATCGCCAGTACCGCAAAAGGTGCTACGGCAATAAAATGGTGCAACTCAGGCAGACCGAGTTTCCAGCCGGTTTCAGCGCCCCACCAGTACGCGGGGTTAAGATTAGGTAGGCCTGGTTCTGTGGAAAACTCAAAAGGAGCGCCCAGAGCAAAGGCAATCACTGCCGCGAGCACCGCACCCAAGGGAATCGCCAGCCAACGCTTACCAATATGTTCTAAATAGGCATACATAATAATAGTGGCAAACACCACAGCAAAGGCGATATAGCCCAGATCAAAACCGTTTGCCCAGGCATACAGGTTTTTGATTTGCGAGGTCATGCCAATAAAACCTAAAAACAGCAATAACCCGCCACAAACACCATCACTGGTTAACCTCGCCAGCAAGCTTCCGCCTTTAAATACGCCCAGGACAAAGCCCAAGACGCCAATCATAATACCTAAGGCCATTGGATGGCCGCCTGAGGCAACAATCAATGGAACCAGAGGAATTAAAGGGCCATGGGTACCCGCTAGGTTAGCAGTCGGGTTAAGAAAGCCTGAAAAAACCACCACGAATAAAATCGCAGCAATCAGCATTTCATAACGGGCATTTTCAATCACAAACGCATTTGAGAGGCCCAAGGGGCCGGCAAATGCAGCAACCACTGCGGCGACCATAACAATTTTGCCAATGGTTGCGGCCATGGCAGGTACCCAGTCTTCCGCTTCAAAGCGGTAGTCGCGAAAGGGCAGATTCATACGCCAACGACGTGGCGACATAATGCTCAGTTCGTGTTCTAAGTAGGCTTGTCGAGACGCAAATTCGCTACGTGGTCGATGTAGGGCGCGGTAACTTTTAGAATCATCATTTGCCATTTTATTGCTCTTTTAATAGATGCGACAGACAAAAAGACAGGCGCAAAGGGTTACTGCGCAGTAACACAATGTATGGACTGTCTTGGCCAATGTTTCTTATTGTTATGAGGGGCGCACAGGCGCAAGTGAATAAATTGCTATGGGCTACAACTTAATTAAACGCGGGTATAATGGGCACTAGTTAAGGCTACAGCAATACGCCTTTTGGAGGGTGCTTTTGTCGGGCCTGATCGCGTAGGTAAAGTCAATTGCTGTGCCTTTTTGATATTTAGAAACCATTAATCGCATGTTGCTGTAAATTCAAAGCGATTGCTTGTACCTCTGGATGTTGGAAAAAAGCCCAAGCCTGTTGTGCATGCTTGCGGCTTAAATAACGCTGTTGCTGCCACTCTTGCTCTGTTAGAGCGGCGAGTACCTGCCAATTATCAGCGGCTTTTACAGTGACTGCCGGCGGTACTCCCAGTGCTTTTAACCAGCGTTTAAAAGGCTGACGCTTGGCCTGAGTAAAGGTCTGTTCAGTTCGCTGGCTGCGCTTTGTCGCAAAGCCCGGGAGCTTGGCTAAATCTTCTGCGCTGAGTGCTAACCAATCGGTCAGCCGGGTGATGTAGTCAGCTTTAATCAGTGCTTGCCATGTTTGCGCACCGATGCCGGACATATGCAGCGTTTTTTTATCACCCAGCCAGTTCAGGCGTGCGAGAAATTGTTGCTGGCAATCTGAGCTGGCTTGCCAGCAACTCAGTGCGTGGTAATTGTCTGCGTTGGGTAGCTCAATAGGTTGCTGCTGCGGACTGCGCCAGACCACTTCTTTAAGTTGGGGAATAGCATGCCCAGATAAAGCGATGGCGACATGATCGCCCTTATTCAGGGCTAGTTTTTTAAGCCTGGCCAGCGAACCTAAACTGACTTTGCGAATGGTTTTGTCAGCTAAGCTCACCGCTTTAAGTTGCGCGATCGGGGTAATGCGACCACTGCGGCCAATATTAAAACTGACATCGGTCACTGAGGTCAGCGCTTGCTGTAACGGATATTTTAAGGCTACAGCCCACGACGGCGGATAGGCACTGCGTGGATAATTAATAGCGCGCAGGTTTTGCTTCAGCACTACGCCGTCACTGGCAAAGGGTAACGCCGAATTGTACCAGTGCTGGCGCCAATGCTTGGCTTGTGCGAAGGTTTCTATTGGCTGGCTGTAGGTCAGACTATCGGTAAAGCCCAAGCCTTGCAGTTCAGTCAAACGCTCAAGCATTGTTGCGGGTCCATCGGGCCACTCCCAAACAAACAGACCAATCGTTGCGCCCTCTGCTGCGCTTAGTGTCGTGCGATTTAACAAGCCAGCGACCTGACTACGGGCATTGTTTGCGCCCTTTTGTGCCTGAATATGCTGAGTCTGTTGCAGATAGAACTCACCCTGTAAGGTCACCGTGTTGTGCAGAGTGGCTAATTGTTGAGGTACAGCTGGAATGACTGGAGCATGGGCTAACCAGTTTTTCCCAGCAAGACCATTGCCTCGACTGAGCATTTGCGTCAGTTGCCCGCTTTTATAGACAAGGGTAACCGCGACACCGTCCACCTTCGGCTGTATCCATAGATCATTATGTTGCTGCATCCATTGTTTTAGCTGGGGTTCGCTGAGTTTTCTTAAGCCCATTTGGCTAAAAGGCAACTCAACACTGCCGCGTGCTGAGTTGAGTGCGCTGCTGGCTGGCGCGGATGTGGAACCATCGACAAAGCATTGTTGCCACGCCTGCAATTGTTCGTGCGCTTGATCATAAATTTCATCGGCGACGGGCGAGCTGGCATCGCGGTGATAGCTGCGATCCCAGTCTGCGATGCGCTGACGTAAGGTGTTGATTTCTTGCTCGGCGTGATCATTCGTCCATGTTGGGCAATTGGCCAAGACCAAGGGGGTGAGCAATAGCGTGCTGATACAGACCAGAGCAGATAATTTAGAGCTAAACATACTGAGCATCCTTGCTTGCTTATGAGTGCTCATTCAGTGTAGTCAAGATTTGTCCAGTGTCTTGGTTAAGGTTCAATTAAGACGTAAGCGTTAAGCTTCGGGGTAGAATATTTAGAGGCGCTGGTAATGAAAAAAATCATGTATGGCGTGGCCTTATTGGTCTTGGCAACTTGGGGATTAACCGTTTACGGGCATAACTCGGCAATGGATGTGTGGTGGTGGCGTAAGCAGCTGATCTATGTGAGCGGCTTTGCTTCGTTTGTTTTAATGTCACTGATCATGGTGCTGGCCGTGCGCCCACGCTGGCTAGAAAAGCCATTGGGTGGCTTGGATAAAATGTATCGCCTGCATAAGTGGGCGGGTATCTGGGCGATTTCGCTTGGAGTCAGTCACTACTTATTGAAACTGTCGAAAGATTTACTCCGAGTGTTTTTCGAGCGTGAGGTGAAAGGCCCGCGTATTGAGACTTTTCTGGAGGTCTTTCGTGATGCCGCTAAAGATATCGGCGAATGGTCGGTGTGGATTCTAGGCATTATGCTGATCATCACCTTATGGCAACGCTTCCCTTATCATCTTTGGCGCTATGCGCATAAAGCCTTAGCCGTGATCTATGTGCTGATTGCTTTTCATGGTGTGGTCTTAGCGCCTGCGGGCTGGTGGACTGAACCTGCTGGGTTATTACTGGCCGTCTCTGCGCTAGTGGGCGTGTACTGTGCCTTTATCGCGCTGAGTGGTCGCATCGGACGTACTCGCCGTTACCAAGGGCAGGTGCTCAGTGTCAAACAACACAAGGGTGGTGTGCTTGAGGTAGTCTGCCAGTTACCAAAACAATGGACGCATAAGCCTGGACAGTTTGCTTTTTTAACCTTTGATCGTTTTGAAGGCGCGCACCCCTTTACCGTGAGCAGTGCCGATCATGGCGATGGCCAAGTTAGTTTTGCGATTAAAGCTTTAGGTGATTACACCAGGCGTTTACAGACCGAGTTAGAGGTTGGCCGAGCGGTGCGTGTTGAAGGACCATACGGCTGCTTTGATATGCACAATAAGGGTAAACAAGTGTGGATTGGCGCAGGAATTGGGGTTACCCCATTTATTGCTTGGCTCGAATCTTTGCAGGATCACCCCGAGCGAGCGCCGCAAGCGACCTTATATTACTGTGTAAAAAATGCTGAGGAAGCGGTCTTTGCTGAGCAGTTACAGCGCTTAGCCGATGCGCTGCCGAACGTGACCTTAGAGGTGCATTACAGTGATCAGCAAGGTCATCTTTGTGCTGAGCAGGCCTTGCAGCAGTATTCTGCAGATACTCGAGTGTGGTTTTGTGGCCCGCAGAATTTTGCCGATGCTTTACAAGAGGGCATGCATAAATTGGGTTGTCCCGCAGGTAACTTTCATAAAGAGTACTTTCAAATGCGCTAAGGGGGTGCCTAGCAGCGTATAAACGCCCTAAGGATTGTTGAATTGTTAGGGCGTTTGCGTTATCGGGCTGGCCGATCATTTTTAAGGCTGCTGACTGTCAGTAGATTGGTACAACCAGCTCACTTCTGGATAGTTGGCAAAGGCGCTGGGAAACAGGTATTCACCCCTGAGTAAGGGGGCATTGATTTGCTGCCACTGGGGCTGAAATGGCGTTGCTGAGTGTTGCAGCGCATCAGCCAGCAAGGTGGTGCAATACAAGTGTGCGCTGCTGCGCTCGGCTAAGACAAAGGGTTGCTGCAGTTGCTGAAGTAACCAGGCGGCGGCTTGCTGATTGTCCTTTGCCGTGACAAAGGTCGGTCGTGCAATAGCAAAGCTGCGCGCCAGCCGTGGGTCAAGAAACTCACGCAGGGTTGAGCTTAATACTTGGTTGCTGCGCAGCGGATCATCATCGGTACTGGCATGCACAATCAAGGGTTCTGGCTGCAAGCTGACCAGCATACCAATATGCGAAAATTCACCTTTGCTTAGGGTTTGGATAATCTGGCTTTCTGCCGAAGTACCCAAGCGAAACACCCAGTCACCCACCGCCAAAGGCGGTAGCGCCGCTAGCGACCAAACAGGGCGCGCAGCGGGTGCTTGAGCGATATAGAGTGCAGCGCTCAAACCAAACGCTGCCACCAGCAGTAGCAGTAGCAGGCTGCGTAGTGGGTGTTGAGCCATGCGTGCCATGTTGTTTAGCATAAAACAGCCATCCGCAGGGCCTTACAAAGAGACTTTCCAGCCATGCTCGGTTTTCACCAATGCGATGTTTTCCTGTTTTTCTGGCGCATCAGCATTTTTATATTCAATGGTGGCGACCAAGTGGGCGCGAGTTTTATCCGCGTTGTACTCAGGATTTGAGTAGCTGATATGTTTCACGCCACCTAAACGTATAACGCGCGTGCTGGTGTCGGCCAGCATAATGCTGAGCTTGCCGCGTAGTAGGGCATCCTGCTCTTTAGGCGCATCAGTTAAAATATGTAAGGTGTTGATGACGCCATTGATATCATTGGCAAGCACTGCATTAATATAATCCTGCGCGACCTTCTCAGGTGTATCGCTTGCTGAACACGCCATTAATAGGGCTGCGGTGAGGAGCATAAATAAGCCGTTACGGAGAATGTGCATAACAATTCCTTGGGTGGGGACAATAGGGTTGTGCAGTATAGCTGTTGTCATGCGTGGCTTAACTGAATTGTTGCTTGTTTGCCTGGCCTTAAGTGTATTTTACTTAGGCTGATTGAGCGGGAGCAGATGAGGCTGTGTGAGTTAAGTTATATTTTACTAGACGACTGGTCTGTTTTTTATTATCCTAACTCGTATGAAAACAACTTATGATGATACCCGCCAGCATTTACTCGATATCGGTCAGCATATTATGGCCGCTAAGGGATTTTCTAGTGTGGGACTGAATGAAATTTTACGCACTGCAGGTGTGCCTAAAGGCTCGTTTTATCACTATTTTCCATCCAAAGAATTATATGGACAGGCTGTCCTTGAAGCGTATTTTTCTGCCTATTTAGCGGCACAAAAGCAGCGTTTTAATGATTCAAGTACGCCGGCCGCGGAACGTTTGCTCGGCTATTGGCAGCAGTGGTTGATCTCGAATAGCGGTGCGTGCCATGAGCAAAAATGTTTAGTGGTCAAACTAAGCGCAGAGGTTGCCGATTTATCGGAAGCCATGCGCTTAACCTTACGCGATGGGACTGACCAAGTGATTGCACAGTTGGCTGATTGCATACGTGCAGGTCAAGTGGACGGCTCGCTTGTAGTGACGGATGCGCCTGCAAGCGCAGTGATGCTTTATCAATTATGGCTAGGCGCCAGCTTGCTGGCTAAATTGCATCGCACCAGCGTGCCGATGGAGCAAGCGCTGCAGATGACGCGTACGACATTACTCGGATAGTTGAAGTGTTGTGTACTTGCATAGTGCAGGTGCTTTTATAATTAAAATAGACGACCGGTCTAATCTTTTGGTCGGCGTAACCCAGGAACAGGAGTCACAGATAGCATGCTTAATTTTGATTTTTACAACCCGACGCAAATCAGTTTTGGCCAAGGCAGTATTGCCAAGCTAGATCGTTTGGTACCGGCAGACGCCAAGGTGATGCTGCTATTTGGTGGCCAGAGTGCGCAACGTACCGGTACGTTAGATGAAGTGAAGGCTGCACTCGGTGGGCGTAAGGTGCTTTTGTTTGGCGGCGTTGAAGCCAATCCAACCTACGAGAAACTGATGGAGGCGGTACAGATTGCGCGTGAGGAGAAAATTGATTTCTTGCTCGCAGTGGGCGGCGGATCAGTGATTGATGGCACTAAGTTTGTTGCCGCAGCAGTGCCTTATACTGACGAGCCGTGGAATATTCTACTCAGCGGTGGCCGTGATATTAAGCAAGCTTTGCCGATCGGTACAGTGTTGACCCTCGCCGCGACGGGTTCAGAAATGAACAACGGTAGCGTGATCACCCGCCGTTCATTGCAAGCCAAGCTACCGTTCCATAGCGATTTCGTCTTCCCACAGTTTTCTATTTTAGATCCAACGAAAAGCTTTACCTTGCCTGAGCGTCAAGTGGCTAACGGAGTCGTCGATGCGTTTGTGCATGTGATTGAGCAGTATTTGACTTATCCGGTGAATGCGCCGGTGCAAGATCGTTTTGCTGAAGGCTTACTGCAAACATTGGTTGAGCAAGGCCCATTAGCCTTAAGTCAGCCCGATGACTATGAGGTACGCGCTAATCTGATGTGGGTTGCTACTTTGGCATTGAATGGTTTGATCGGCGCAGGCGTTCCGCAAGATTGGTCAACCCACTTAATTGGTCATGAGTTGACCGCTTTATATGGTCTTGATCATGCACAAACCCTTGCCGTTATTCTGCCTTCGATGATGCAAGAGCGTCGTCTCGCCAAGCGTGAGAAATTACTTCAGTACGCTGAGCGTGTGTGGAATCTGCGTGACGGTGATGCGGAGCAACGTATTGATGCTGCGATTGAGCAGACCCGTGCGTTTTTTGAAAGTTTGGGTGTTAAAACCCGCCTGAAAGACTATGACCTTGCCCAAGCAGAGGTTGAGACAGCGCTAAAGCAGCTGGAAGAGCACGGTATGCAGCAGCTAGGTGAGCATAAAGATATTGATCTAGCGGTCAGTCGTCGTGTACTTGAAGCCAGTCTTTAATCGTCTTGTTAGGAGGTCTCTATGACCCAATCTACACAGAGTAACCGTCGTATTGTGTTGGCGTCGCGCCCGCAGGGTGCGCCAACCCCAGAAAACTTTCGCCTCGAAGAACAGGCCGTGCCGACCCCTAAAGAGGGTCAAGTGTTGCTGCGCACGGTGTACTTATCTCTCGATCCCTATATGCGTGGACGGATGAGTGATGGGCCATCTTACGCTGAGCCTGTGGCCGTGGATGAGGTGATGGTCGGTGCCGTAGTGAGCCGTGTGGTCGCGTCCAAACATGCAAAATTTGCCGAAGGTGATTGGGTGCTGGCCAATACGGGTTGGCAAGATTATGCCCTGAGTGACGGTTCAGACTTGATGCCACTGGGCCGCACCCCGAAGAATCCGTCTTATGCGCTGGGTATTCTAGGCATGCCAGGCTTTACCGCTTATATGGGCTTACTGGATATTGGCCGTCCACAAGCGGGTGAAACTTTGGTCGTGGCCGCCGCCACTGGGCCTGTTGGCGCTACTGTTGGGCAAATTGCCAAGATCAAAGGCTGTCATGTCGTGGGTGTTGCCGGTGGTGCTGAAAAATGTCGCTATGCCGTTGAGGTTCAAGGCTTTGATGCCTGTATCGATCATCATGCCGAGGATTTTGCTCAGCAGTTAGCTCAAGCGTGTCCGCAGGGTATTGATATCTACTATGAAAACGTTGGTGGTAAAGTCTTTGATGCCGTATTGCCACTGCTCAATACCAAAGCGCGTATTCCAGTCTGTGGTTTGATTGCCAATTACAACGCCACTGCGTTACCGCCTGGCCCAGATCGCTTGGCGCTACTGATGAGCACCATTCTAATTAAACGCTTAACTATGCAAGGCTTTATCATTTTTGATGATTATGCGCCGCGCTACCCAGAGTTTAGTGCTGATATGCAGCAGTGGTTAGCCAACCAACAAATTACCTACCGCGAAGACCTGGTACAAGGCCTAGCCAATGCGCCAGACGCTTTTATCGGCTTATTGCAAGGCAGTAACTTCGGTAAATTGGTGATTCAAGTGGGTGCCCAAGAGCAGTAACATCTGTGCTGTCATAAGTGAGATGCAGGCTACAGAGGTGAAATGTCGATAACTGGTAAAACAGTTAGACCTTTGCTGCTTGCATCAACCTATTATTAGTTGCGCGTAAGACCTCCTACTTTGAGTGCGAGGATGGATAGAGCGGTAGACCTAGCGGTAAAAATTGGCATAGGCTGTACGCCTTAGCAGAGAAACTGGTTGTAAAATCTTACCCTGAGCATCACCTATTACGCAGGGATTAAATTATTTATGCTCCCCGATACTTTCTTCAATCGTCCGGCACTTGAACTGGCGCCTGATTTACTCGGCAAGGTGCTTCGCTATTGCCACCAAGGAGTTTGGCTCAGTGCGCGGATTATTGAAACGGAAGCCTACTTGCTCACCGATAAGGGCAGTCATGCTTCCTTAGGCTATACCGAAAAGCGCCAAGCCTTGTTTAAGGATGGCGGCACCATCTATATGTATTATTCGCGTGGTGGTGATTCGTTGAATCTGAGTGCTAAAGGCCCAGGTAATGCGGTGTTGATTAAGTCGGGTTATCCGTATTTTGATGCGCTGTCACCTGAGTCTACTTTAAGCATTCTGCAAGCCAACAATCCTGATCGACACGGCCAGCCGCGGCCCGTGCATAAGCTGTGTAGCGGGCAAACCTTGCTGTGTAAAAGCTTAGGCTTAAAGGTGCCCGATTGGGATAATCAATCTTTTGATCGGCAACGCTTTTACGTTGACGACTGTGGTCTGCGTGCGCAAGAGATTATTCAAACACTGCGGCTGGGAATTACGCCAGGTCGTGATGAGCATTTACCCTATCGCTTTGTTGATGCCGATTTCGCCGCCTATTGCACGAAAAACCCCTTACGCCGCGGTCAGCGCGAGGGGCTTGATTTCTGGCGGTTGGCCGCAGGTGAGTCAGCGCGTACTTAGCTTTTGTTTAGTACATGCGCTGCTAAGGTACGGATTGAGCCCAGCTGTTGACTGATTAATAACAGCTGCGTTTGCAATAAGCGCAGGGTGTCATCTTCTTCTTCAGGAAGATCACGCAAGCGGTAGGATTGCTGTTGTTCGATCTCGCTGTGTACTTCAATGGGTTCGCGTTTTGTCAGCTTCTCGGCCATCTGCTCGAGGCTGTCAGCCAGTAGCTGCGCTTCTTGATTAAGTTGTAAGTAGGTCGGCGCGTGTGCCAGCTTTTCACGGTGCGCGCCTAAGGCCGAGATATAGCTGAGCAAGGTATGCGAGAGCAGTAAGAAACGAAAACCAATATCAGTTTGGCGACGAAAATGTCCCGGTTCTTTAAGCATATTGGTCAGGGTGCTAGACAGCGCGGCATCGGCATTATGCGCATCACGGCGCGCCACACGGTAGGCCATATCGTCAGTTTTACCTTGAGTGTATTCCAGCATAATTTGCTTTAGATAGCGGCCATTGCTGCGTAAGGTTTGTGCCAGCACTACATTTAAACGGCGGCCCTGCCAGTCTGGCAAGATAAAAAACACGGCTAAACCGGCAATGGCACTGCCAATTAAGGTGTCAGTTAAACGCGGTAAGAATAAGTTATAGCCATCGCCTATTTGGTTAAAGCAGAACAGCACCATTAAGGTGATAAAGGCAGTGGATAACTTGTAATGGCTGGTGCGAGTGGCGAAGTAGGCAACGCCTGCGGCCACCGCAATCAGGGCTTGCACCCACAACTCTGGAAACAGCTCAAATAATACCCAGCTGGCACCCAGTCCTAAGATGGTGCCAATGATCCGCTCCACCAAACGAATACGGGTGGCACCGTAGTTGGGGCGGCAGACAAAAACTGTGGTTAATAAAATCCAATAGCCTTGATCAGGATGCAGTAGTTGCATCACAGCATAACAGGCCGCCACCGCAATGCTGAGGCGTAGCGCATGGCGAAACAGTAAGGAGTGAATGCTGAAATGTTGGCGGACACGCTCAAAGGCTTCTTTGAGCGACTTTGGGTCTCGATCTAAAATAGCACTGTCTTGGGTGAGCGCTAAGGCATCAGGGTTGGCAGCATCGCGCAATAGGTGATCGAGGGTGCTGAGGTTATTGGCCAGCGCACGCAGCGAGCGCAATAAGTCGCGCCACTCTGGGTTATTTTGCTGTTTAAGGTAGGCAATCGCGCCTTGTAAATCTTCCAGAGCTGCACCGTGACCGCCGCCATAGTCAAAGGGTTGGCGCATTTCTATGGCTTTAGCTAGGGCTTTACAGCCATCACCTTGCTGACGCAGTAAGCGTAAGCAGCGAAATAGCACATCACTGTGGAAAAACGCCTCGGACAACTCTTGATAAGGGTAATGTGAGGAACTGGCACGCTCATGAATATCTTGAGCGAGAAAATACAGCTTTAGATAGCGATTGACCTTGCTGCCTCCGCGCCCATCGACGCGGTGCAAAATAATGGTTTTGGTATCATTTAACGCGGCTACCACCCGGCTATTTTGTTTGGCAATGGCTAAGCGATGGCCTTCAATATCCATATTGCGTAATGGCTCAAACAGCGCTGATTTGGCTTTTAAATAGTCGCATTGTTCGCGAAATAAACGGGCTAGGCTATGTTGCAGCGGTTGCTGAGAAAACAGCCCATACCAAATAACTGAGAGTACGCCATAGATGGCTGAGCCGGTGACTAAGAGGGCGGGCTGCTGCCAGAGCGGAACCGATACATCGGTGCTTTGCTCGAGGCCAATCATGGTGTAAATCGCTAGGATCAGAGTGGCATAAGCCACGGTAGCGTAACGTGCGCCGATTGCGCCCAGCATAATCAGGCAAAAAGTTGCCAGACTTAATGCACTGACAAACAGCCAAGGGTAGGGGTGGAGCAATTCCACGGCCACCGCGGTGAAGAAAAAACACACCAGGGTGACGCACAGGGAAAACAATCGACCTTGCCAGCTGTCATCTGACTCCGCCAAAGCGCTGGCAATCACGCCGAGAAATAACGGCGTGAGTAATTCCATTTGTGCGTGATACCAGCTCCAGGTCATGCAGCCGGCCAGCGCGATAAAAAAACGCAAGCTCGAACCAAAGCGCTCCAGCGCCCATAAACGGCGTAGTGAGAGACTAAGAGAAATCGAGCCCATAGATGATCCTTACGCCAGTTAGAGGTGGTTGGCTAATACGCATAAAATAATGTTTTAGGCTGGCATAAGATAGGGCAAACGGCAAGTCATCTGCGACTTAAGCTTGATTACGCCAGCGTCGTTGATCCTGCAGCGCCTGAGTGGGGACATAGCGCGGTTGGCCAGTGACCGCCTCAAGTTCTGTGGTACCACCGAGTTGATCGACAATTCTATAACGGATGCCATAGCGTGTGTCTTCAAGGGGAAAAAGGCGACTGATCTGTTCTGCGAGTTCATTTAGGGTGGACATCGTGCAACTCCATGTTTGCGATGACGACTTTATAGCGACTTTGAGTGACAAAATGATGAATAGTTCGCTGCTGTTTTTATTAAGGCGGTGTGCTTGCCGAGATGATCTGGATGCGGGTCTTGATACTGCCTGATAATGCCGATTTATAACCTATATCAACTTTTATTGATATAGGTGTTGCCGCCTCCAGTGTCAGCGACTAAACTGCGCAACCTATGAATACCGTAACGCAATTACCCACCTTAAGTCCGACCGACGCCTTAGCCGCTTTTTGTAAAGCCGCGGGCGAGCCCTTGCGTCTGAATATCTTGCGTGCATTAAGCAATGACTCTTTTGGTGTTTTAGAGCTGGCGCATATTTTTGCTACCGGCCAGTCGGGCATCAGCCATCATTTAAAAGTGCTAACTCAAGCCGGTTTGGTCACTTCTCGACGTGAAGGCAATGCGATTTTTTACCGTCGCAGCTTGCCGCAAAGCCAGAGTCCTGACGAGTTGCTGCACCATGCGTTACTCAGCAGCTTAGATGATATACCGCTGCCTGCTGATGTGGCGTTACGTATTAAACATGTGCACGCTCAGCGCGCTGAAGCCAGCCAAGAGTTTTTTGAGCGTATGGCCGGTGATTTTCAGAGTCGTCAAGATTTAATTGCCGGCTTGCCACAGTTTCGCGACAGCTTATTGGCCTTATTGGATTCACTGATCTTTGCTGTCGATGCCACTGCGATTGAAGTAGGCCCAGGTGATGGTGGTTTTCTCGCAGAATTATCCAGCCGTTTTCAGCAGGTGCGAGCTTTAGATAACAGCTCACAAATGCTCGAATTGGCGCGGCAAACCTGCACTAAGCATGGTTTGCATAATGTGCAATTACAATTGGCGGATGCGTTGCACGATGACGTCGCTGCCGCAGATTGTGTGGTGGTCAATATGGTCTTGCACCATTTTGCTGTACCGGCCGATGCTCTGTGCCAATTGGCCCGTTTGCTCAAGCCAGGTGGTAGCTTATTGATTACAGAATTATGCCGTCACGACCAAGATTGGGCCAAGCAGGCCTGCGGCGATCTATGGTTAGGTTTTGACCAGGATGAACTGGCCTTGTGGGCCAATGCCGCAGGATTGATACCCAGTGAAAGTCTTTACTTGGGTTTAAAAAACGGCTTTCAAATTCAGCTGCGGCATTTTGCCAAGCCGGATTCACGAAGCACCCTCACGCACC
>SMEN01000230.1_pt1 | contig 18070 bp, 16 predicted proteins | sample 2456271 | NCBI WGS metagenome assembly SMEN01 (sample SAMN10132593, study PRJNA489261) | soil metagenome | isolation source: day1 control-loamy sand soil ammended with raw manure from dairy cow... | place: USA | collected 2015-04-01 | reverse complement strand
GGCACGGTTATGTTGAGGAAACACCATGAAAGCCGATATTCACCCAAATTATGTGCAAATCAACGCTACCTGCAGCTGCGGTAACGTGATTACTACTCGCTCTACCATCGGTAAAGACATCAGTATTGATGTATGTTCCGAGTGCCACCCGTTCTATACCGGCAAACAAAAAGTGCTTGATGTTGGTGGTCGTATTGATCGCTTTAAGCAGCGTTTTGGCGGTTTCAGCGCAACAAAATAATGAGTATTTAAATGACCAATTTCAAATCGGTCGTTGCAATGCTGAAAAAAGCGTCCTTTATGGGCGCTTTTTTTTTGCTGCTATCTTGTGATAGTGCTGCTGCGACTTCGTTCTGCTCGATAAAAGACGCTCCTACTGAGTATGCCGTGCGCAATGTGGTGGATGGCGATACGATTCGCCTTCAAGATGATCGTCGAGTGCGTCTGATTGGCATTAATGCGCCGGAGATGGGTGGTCGCGGCCGTACGACTGAGCCTTATGCCGTGCAGGCTAAGCGCCGTTTAACCGCTTTAATCAAGGCCAATAATAATAAAGTCAGCTTGCGTGTTGGTGAGCACAGCCAAGACCGCTATGGGCGGATTTTGGCGAATTTATACGATCGCAATGGCGTGAGTTTAGAAGAACAGATGGTCGCAGAAGGGTTGGCTTACCATGTGGTGGTTGCGCCTAATGTGGCATTAGCTCATTGCCTGGCTCAAGCTGAAAGTTACTCGCGGCAGCAGCGCATTGGGTTATGGAAGAGCGCGAATTTTATTTCTACGCAGGAACTGAATCAAGGCGGTTTTACTTTGCTGCAAGGCCGTATCCAAAGTGTCCAGCGTAATCGCGGCGGTGTTTGGCTCGAGCTCGAGCATTCGGTTAGCGTAAATATTCCACTTAGTGCTTTGCAGTACTTTAAGGGTGAGCGTTTCGCACAATGGCAGGGGCGTACGCTAAAAACCCGCGGTTGGGTGTCTGAGCGAAAGGGGCAGTCAAAGAAATATGCTAAATGGCGTTTAACTGCTAGTCATCCAAGCATGCTGGAGTTGCAATAAGCATAAAAATCCTCGGTTTTGGCCGGTAACCTCGAGTGTTTTGTGGTTTTACCTAGCAGAGAAGGCTTGATGTACTTGTGGGGTTTGTCGTTCTTGAGTATGCTCCGAGCTCGTCAAATTCATTCTATTGTCAAGCGGAAATTGCCTATTATGTCTGATCTAAAAACAGCCGCTCTCGAATACCATGCTTCCCCACGTCCGGGAAAATTAAGTGTTGAGCTTACTAAACCTACTGCAACAGCGCGTGATTTAGCGCTGGCCTATAGCCCAGGAGTGGCTGAGCCAGTGCGTGAAATTGCTCGCGATCCTGAGTTGGCTTATAAATACACGGGCAAAGGTAACCTTGTAGCAGTTATTTCAGACGGTACTGCAATTTTAGGTTTGGGTAACTTAGGACCCTTGGCTTCCAAGCCAGTTATGGAAGGTAAAGGCGTATTATTTAAGCGCTTTGCTGGTGTGGATGTTTTTGATATTGAGGTTGATGCAGAAAGCCCGCAAGCATTTATCGACACAGTAAAGCGTATCTCAATCACCTTTGGCGGTATTAACCTCGAAGATATTAAAGCGCCTGAGTGTTTTGAAATTGAGCGTGCATTGATCGAGCAGTGCGATATCCCAGTATTTCATGATGACCAGCACGGTACTGCAATTGTAACCGCAGCCGGCATGTTGAATGCCTTAGAGATTGCCGGTAAGACCTTAGAGGAAGCGCGTATCGTTTGCCTTGGAGCAGGTGCTGCAGCAACCGCTTGTATGAAGTTGCTAATCAGTATGGGCGCCAAAGTTGAAAACCTGTTTATGGTTGACCGTAAAGGTGTAATTCATTCTGGTCGTGATGATCTTAATCAGTACAAAGCGGTATTCGCTCATGAGACCAATTGCCGCACTCTAGCTGATGCAATGGACGGCGCTGATGTGTTTGTTGGTCTGTCAGGAGCTAACTTGCTGAGCGCAGAAAACTTAGCGCGTATGGCCCCAAATCCGATTGTTTTTGCGTGCTCGAATCCAGATCCAGAAATTGATCCAAAACTTGCACATGAAACCCGCCCTGACGTGATTATGGCTACGGGTCGTTCGGATTATCCGAATCAGGTAAATAATGTTTTAGGTTTTCCATTCATTTTCCGTGGTGCATTAGATGTTCGCGCAACCCGAATTAACGAAGAAATGAAAATTGCTGCAGTACATGCTCTGCGTGATTTGGCAAAACTGCCGGTCTCTAATGCAGTATGTGATGCCTATGGAATTGATTGTCTTGAGTTTGGTCGTGAGTACATTATTCCTAAGCCAATGGATCCACGTCTTATCACGTTAGTGTCTGATGCTGTTGCTAAAGCCGCGATTGCGACAGGTGTGGCAACACTTCCTTATCCTAAGCATTATCCACTGACCTCTGTCAGTGAAGTGTTTGATGGCTAAGAGTTAATAATAAAAAACCCGCTTTCAGGCGGGTTTTTTATTGAGTGAATTAGCTGATTTACAGCACTTTTAGAATAGGTCGATTGGGGTTGATTCAGCGGGTTCTAAGTACGGGCTGCTATTAGGTGCGGCCCAGTTATCTTCAAACTCACTCATCGAAGGTAGAGTGTCTTCGCTTTTGAATATTTCAAAGTAAGCATTTGCTGTGCCTGGTCGTGCAATTCGCCCGCTGATTGGATCAATGCGTAAGGTCATCATGCCAGCTGGCTCTTGGGGTGTATGCAGCGGTTTATCTTTCAGAGCGTAGGCCATGTAATCAATCCAAATAGGCAGAGCAACCGTGCCGCCGTACTCATTTCTTCCTAGGCTTTCAGGCTGATCAAATCCTGCCCAGACAGTGGTTACTACATCGCTATTATAGCCGGCAAACCAGCTGTCTTTTGATTCATTGGTAGTCCCTGTTTTTCCAGCTAAATCAGAGCGGTTCAGGCTTAGTGCGCGCCGTCCGGTGCCTCGCTTAATCACATCTTGCAGCATGCTGGTCATAATGTAAGCGGTGCGCTCGTCAATGATGCGCTTGGCCTCTGCTGGTGCTTCTTCTGTTAATGGTTTTTCTATTTCTGCTGCTGAAGTGCCAGTTGCTAAACTTAGAGCAGTTGGAGTGCGTGCTGGATTTGCGGTGAAAATGGTTTGGCCGTCACGATTTTCAATACGCTCAATAATATAAGGCTCGATTTTAAATCCGCCATTGGCGAAAACTGTCCAGCCCGTAGTGATTTCCATTGGCGTGAGTGTCGCTGTACCTAGCGCTAATGAAAGGTTTCGGGGTAAATCATTGAGACTGAAGCCAAATTGGCTGATGTAGTCGCGTGCATATTGCATCCCTATATCTTGCAAGATGCGAATAGACACGAGGTTGCGTGATCGATATAAACCTTCGCGGACTCTGATTGGGCCTAAAAAGCTGTTGTTATCGTTTTTAGGTCGCCATACCTCTTTCATGCCTGCTTCAAAAATCTCTAATGGGGCATCGTTAACAATAGTGGCAGCGGTATAGCCAGCATCTAAGGCGGCGCTATACACAAAAGGTTTAAAGCTGGAGCCAGGTTGGCGCTTGGCTTGAATTGCGCGATTATAGTTGCTTTGCTCAAACGATAGGCCACCCACCAGTGAACGGATTGCTCCGCTGTGAGGGTCAAGTGATACCAAGGCGGCTTGAGCTTTAGGGATTTGTGCAAAACTTAATGATTTATCAGTTTGGCGCTGTACTTGGATAAGGTCTCCAACGCTAACTACATCTGCAGGCTTTCTTGGTACTGGACCCATACTACGGCTATTGATGTGTGGGCGAGCCCATTGCATACTTTTCCAGGCGACTTGCTCCAGCGTGCCGTCAGCGAGTAAGACAGTTATGGCGTTACTGTCAACTTGCGTGACAATGGCAGGTAAAAACTGACTGATGCGCCGTGTTTTAGCGAGGGTTTGCGCCCATAAAGATTCAGGTATCGCTGTTTGTTTAGGTTTGCGGTAACCATGACGGCGATCATACGCAATTAGACCGCTTCGAATAGCTTGTTGTGCGTGTTCTTGTAAATTGGACGGTATTGTTGTGGTTACACTGTAGCCGTCGGTGTAGGCCTGCCCGCCAAAGCGTCCAACCATTTCCGCGCGCACCATTTCTGCAATGTATGGGGCGTTAAGATCAGGCATGTTGATGTGCAGGCTGGCTGTTAAAGGCTCGTTTACTGCTTCTTGGTACTGCTCGTCAGAAATACGCCCTAGTTTTAGCATACGAGCTAAGATCCAATTGCGTCGCTCCATGCTGCGCTCAGGGTTGGCAATAGGATTGAAGCGAGAGGGAGCCTTGGGTAAGCCAGCAATCATAGCAAGTTCAGCAAGGCTGATATCACTTATGGACTTGCCGTAATAGACTTGCGATGCGGCTTCAATGCCATAGGCGCGATTTCCGAGGTATATTTTATTAACATAAAGCTCTAGAATCTCGTCTTTAGTTAATTCACGCTCGATTTGTAAGGCTAATAAAATTTCATTGGCTTTGCGAGAAAAGCTGCGCTCGCTAGAGAGGAAGAAATTCTTTGCGACTTGCATGGTGATAGTGCTGCCGCCGGTTTGAATGCGGCCTGTTTTCAAGATTTGAGCAGCAGCGCGCACTAAGCTGCCTGGGTCTACGCCATAATGATTGGCAAAATTATCATCTTCAGCGGCAAGTAATGCATGGATGAAATTCTTGGGGATATCATTGAATAAAATAGGAGAGCGTCTCATTTCTCCAAATTCAGCGATTAACTTTGCATCATTGCTATAGACCCGCAAAGGAATCTGTAGTTCTATACTACGTAAAGATTCAACAGATGGTAAATTAGGACTTAGATACAAGAACGCGCCGCTTAGGCTTAGCACAAGTCCGCAAACGACTGTAGTGATGGTAGCGAAGAGGAATTTCAGCAAGTGCATCAAGGCTATTGGATTTCCAAAGAATATAGGGGTTATAGGAAATTGCAGCGTCATATAATAAAACTGGGCACATTATAAGCGTTTTTAATCAAGAGAAGCTATTTACGCTTCCTTCTTATCAAACGTTTTTAATGTGGAACAAACCTAAACCGTACGTAAGTTACGGATGCTGATAGGAATTCTGTCGTGCTAGGGCTATTCAAAAAGAAAGCTAATACGCTTCTGGGGATCGATATAAGTTCGACTTCAGTTAAGCTCATAGAACTGAGTCGCTCAGGTAGCCGCTACAAAGTAGAGGCATATGCTGTTGAGCCGCTTCCACCCAATACAATCGTAGAGAAAAATATTGCTGAACTTGAAACAGTTGGGCAAGTCATTGCACGTTTAGTGACTAAGGCGCGCACTGGTGTTAAACATGCTGCTGTGGCTGTCGCAGGGTCTGCGGTCATCACTAAAACAATTGAGATGGAAGCAGGGCTGTCGGATGAGGAGCTGGAAAATCAGATCAAAATTGAAGCTGATCAATACATTCCTTACCCGCTAGAAGAAGTTGCCATTGATTTTGAAGTGCAAGGTGCGACTGCTCGAAGCGCTGATCGCGTCAATGTGTTGCTAGCAGCTTGCCGTAAAGAAAACGTTGAAGTGCGTGAAGCAGCGTTAGCGCTTGCAGGGCTCACAGCGAAAGTGGTCGAGATTGAAGCTTATTCACTTGAGCGTGCCTATGGCTTGCTGGCTGAACAACTTGGTAACGGTGAAGAAGATTTGACTGTTGCTGTTGTTGATATCGGTGCAACGATGATGACTTTAAGCGTGCTGCACAATGGCCAGACTATTTACACGCGTGAGCAGTTGTTTGGTGGTAAGCAGTTGACTGATGAAATTCAGCGGCGTTATGGGCTGTCTACAGAAGAAGCAGGCCTGGCTAAAAAGCAAGGTGGCTTACCTGATGATTATGAAACTGAAGTATTGAACCCATTTAAAGAAGCTGTGGTGCAACAAGTGTCACGTTCTTTGCAATTCTTTTTTGCAGCAGGGCAGTACAGCGATGTTGACTACATATTGTTAGCAGGCGGTACCGCCTCCGTTGTTGGGCTGGATCAGTTGGTGCAGCAGAAAATAGGCACGCCAACGCTTGTAGCCAACCCTTTTGCAAATATGACCTTAAGTAATAAAGTCAATGCTGGTGCGTTAGCAAGTGATGCTCCCTCTTTGATGATGGCTTGTGGTTTAGCTATGAGGAGTTTTGACTGATGGCACGCATCAACTTACTTCCTTGGCGTGAACAGTTACGCGAAGAACGCAAACAACGCTTTTTAGTTACTTTAGTTGGTGTACTAATTGTTGCTGGCGGTATTGTGTTCTTAGCAGACCAGTATCTGAATGCGACCATTACACAACAAAATGCACGTAATGACTTTATTCGTAACGAAATTTCTGCATTAGATTCACGCATTAAAGAAATCAGTGAGCTGAAAACTCGCCGCCAGCAATTGGTTGAGCGTATGAAAATTATTCAGGATTTGCAGGGTAATCGTCCGATTGCTGCGCGAGTTTTTGATCAATTAGTTCGTACGTTGCCAGATGGTGTGTATTTTGCCGATGTAAAAATGACTGGAAAATCCATTTCTATTGAAGGCGCCGCTGAGTCAAACAACTTGGTTTCGAGCTTGATGCGTAATCAGGACTCTTCAGATTGGTTAACAGCCCCTAACTTGACAGAGGTTAAAGCTGTTAGTGCTGACAAGTTGGATCAGGCGAATACCTTTAAACTGACTGTTCAGCAAACACTGCCTAAAGATCAGGATGAGCAAGGAGCACAAAAATGAGTATTGCAGACTCCTTTAAAGGCTTAGGTAAAGTCGATTTTTCTGAGTTGGACCTAAATAATATAGGGTCATGGCCAGCAGCGGTGCGGGCTTTGGCATGCTTGATTGTTTTGGTGGCTGTTTTGGCGCTGGGCTATTTCCTGCATTTGACTGATTTGCAAGATACGCTCGATCGTAGCAAGCAAGAAGAAAATGATCTTAAAGTGCAGTTCACGTCGAAGGTAAAGCAGGCTGCTAACCTCGAGGAATATAAAGAGCAAATGAAGCTGATGGAAGCATCATTTGAAGCTTTACTGCGACAGTTGCCAAGTGATACTGAAGTGCCAGGCTTGCTAGAAGATATAACCAGTGCAGGACTCAACTCGGGTTTAGAGTTTGAAGAAATTAAACTGCTACCAGAAGTCATTCAGCAGTTTTATATCGAGCTACCTATCCAGGTTAAGGTGTTTGGTTCTTATCATGATTTAGCGACTTTCGTGAGTGCCGTTGCAGGGATGCCGCGAATTGTTACGCTACATGACTTCTCGATAAAGCCGGTTGTTGAAGGAAATAGCTCAAGGCTTGCCATGAATATTTTAGTCAAAACCTACCGCTACAATGATCAAGGAGCGAAGCAATGAGACGCTCTCAATATATCTTTGCTGCACTACTATCAGTTGGCTTAGCTGGCTGTAACTCTTCAAGTAGTTTCTCTGATTTGCAGGCTTTTATGGATGAGGTTAGAGCTCAGCCTAAAGGTGCGATTGAGCCAATGCCTAAAGAAGTAGTGTATGAGCCGTTTACTTACAGGGCTGCTGCATTGCGCAGCCCATTCCAAGCACCGGTAAAAATTGAGCTGACCAGCAACGCAAAAGGTACGAAAGATATTAAACCTGATGAGACGCGCGTTAAGCAGTTCTTAGAAGGCTTTAATATTGAAAGTTTTGTGATGGTGGGAACGCTTTCAAATGATGCGGGCATGTATGCTCTGCTACGTGGTGCAGATGGCGTGCACCGTATACGTATCGGTGACTATTTGGGCGGTAATCATGGACGTGTAGTCGCAATTACGACGTCTGGAATCGAAGTAATAGAAATTGTTTCTGATGGCGATGGTGGCTGGTTGGAACGGCCGCGCACTCTGGCTTTGCAGGAACGCTCTTGAGTGGGGCAGGCTATGAAAACTGACTATTGGAAAGCACAACGGAATTTGAAAATGAAAATAAAACTATCTCGTATTAGTGTCTCTATAATGGCCGCCGTGCTTTCACCTGCACTGCTTGCGGCAAACTTGCAATCGCTTGATGTGGCATCTTTGCCAGGTGATAAAGTTGAGCTTAAGCTTTCTTTTGATGAGCCTGTAACCGCACCGCGCGGATACACCATCGAACAGCCGGCTAGAATCGCTTTGGATTTGCCTGGAGTTAAGAATAAGCTGGGCACTAAGAATCGCGAGCTAGGTTCAGGGAATGCCCGCAGCCTAAGCATCATTGAGGCTAATGATCGTACGCGTATGATCATCAACCTTTCAAACTTATCTCCTTACAGCACACGCGCTGAAGGCAACAACGTTTACATCGTTGTTGGTGAAGGCGTGAGCGCATCAGCGCCTATTGCTAATACACCTATTGTTAAGCCTTATGTTGCTCAGCAGCGTGGTATCCGTGATATCGATTTCCAGCGTGGCGAACAAGGCGAGGGTAATGTTGTTATTGAGCTAAATGACCCTAATAACAGCCCAGATATTCAAGAACAGGGTGGTAAAATTCGCCTTACGTTTGCGAAATCGCAGTTACCAGAAGCGCTGCGTGTGCGTTTAGATGTGAAAGACTTTGCTACACCAGTACAATTTGTCAACGCTAGTGAGTCTAATGGTAAGGTCACAATTGTGGTTGAACCAACAGGCTTTTATGATTATTTAGCGTATCAGACTGATAATAAGCTAACGCTTAGCGTCAAGCCTTTAACTCAAGATGATATGGAAAAGCGTAAAGCAGAGCGTTTTGCTTATACCGGTGAAAAGCTGTCGCTTAACTTCCAAGATATTGATGTGCGCTCAGTTCTACAGTTGATTGCTGACTTTACTGATTTGAACTTAGTCGCTAGTGATACGGTGCAAGGCAACATTACTTTACGTTTGCAAAATGTACCTTGGGACCAGGCGCTTGATTTAGTCTTGAAAACTAAAGGACTGGATAAGCGTAAAATTGGTAACGTATTGTTAGTTGCTCCAGCTGATGAAATTGCAGCACGTGAGCGTCAAGAAATGGAAGCACAGAAGCAAATTGCTGAGCTAGCGCCTTTGCGTCGTGAGCTGATTCAAGTGAACTACGCTAAAGCTTCACAAATTGCTACTTTATTCCAATCAGTAACCAGTGGTAACAGTGATGTACGTGGCTCGGTAACTGTTGATGATCGAACTAACAGTATCATTGCTTACCAAACTCAAGAGCAGCTTGATGAGTTGCGCCGTGTGGTGACGCAGTTGGATATTCCGGTGCGTCAGGTGATGATTGAAGCACGTATTGTTGAAGCTAACGTTGATTACAGTAAAAGCTTGGGCGTCCGTTGGGGTGGTGCTTTAGTTAGCAATGGCGGCAAATGGAATGCTTTCGGTAAAGATGGCAATATTGGTATTAAAGATAAAGAGGATATCAATTGCGGACCTTTTGCCGGTAACTGTACTTTGCCAACCAATAGTAGCAATAGCCCTGTGCCGTTTGTTGATATGGGGGCGTTGAATGCAACCTCTGGACTAGGTATCGGTTTCATTACTAATCATGCAATCCTTGACTTGCAGCTTTCTGCGATGGAAAAAACCGGTAATGGTGAAGTTGTTTCGCAGCCTAAAGTTGTAACCTCTGATAAAGAGACGGCTAAAATCTTAAAAGGTTCAGAAATTCCATACCAAGAAGCCAGTTCAAGTGGTGCAACCAGTACATCATTTAAAGAGGCTGCTTTATCTCTGGAAGTAACTCCACAGATTACACCTGATAACCGTATTATCATGGATGTGAAAGTGACTAAAGATGAGGCTGACTTCGCTAATGCGGTCAATGGCGTGCCACCGATTAAAAAGAACGAAGTCAATGCGAAAGTATTAGTGACTGATGGCGAGACGATTGTGATTGGTGGTGTGTTCTCTAACACGCAAACCAAGTCAGTTGATAAAGTTCCGTTCTTAGGTGACTTGCCTTTTGTTGGACGCATTTTCCGTCGTGATTATGTACAAGATCAAAAGTCAGAGTTGCTGGTATTTATTACGCCGCGCATTATGAATACTCAGGCTATTACGCTGAATAATTAATGCAAACACGTAATTACATACTTGTAGGCCCGATGGGAGCTGGAAAGAGCACCATCGGGCGTTTGCTTGCTAAAGAGCTAGGTTTGCCCTTCAAAGACTCCGATAAGGAAATTGAAGAGCGGACCGGCGCAAGCATTCCACTGATCTTTGATGTTGAGGGCGAAACGGGCTTTCGTGATAGAGAGCAAGCTGTTATCGAAGAGCTTTCTCAGCAGCAAGGATTGGTTTTAGCTACCGGTGGCGGCGCAATTTTACGTGCTGAAAATCGTCAAGCGATGCGCAATAATGCAGAAGTAATTTACTTGCATGCCTCAGTTGAGCATCAGCTCGCGCGTACAGCAAGAGACCGCAATCGACCCCTCCTACAAACCGATCATCCCGCGCAGGTACTAGCTAATTTGCTCGCGATCCGTGATCCTTTGTACCGCGAAGTAGCAACTTTGATTATTGAGACAGATACGCGGCCACCGCGTATGGTCGTACAAGAGATCATGCAGTTCCTTGGTTGCAGCAAGCATAAGTAATCTAGATGTATATTCTGCGCTATACTTAACGAATATTTAAAGCCCCTCACCATGTCTTGGTGAAGTTTGGCCTTTTAATCTTATATTCAACACGCGAGGAATGCATGCGTACGCTTACTGTTGACTTGGCTGAACGTAGTTACCCTATTCATATAGGTTCTGGGCTCTTAACCCAAAATCAACTGTTCGCACCGCATATTGTTGGACGCAAAGTCGCGATTGTTAGCAATACGACGGTGGCACCACTGTATTTGCGGCAACTGCGAGAAGCACTGAGCGATTATGAGGTCAGTGAGATTATCTTGCCCGATGGCGAGTCTTACAAAAACTGGGAAACCTTGCAGCTTATTTTCGATGGTTTGTTAGCAGATAAGCATGATCGTAAAACCACTTTGATTGCTCTTGGTGGCGGTGTTATTGGTGATATGACTGGCTTTGCTGCGGCATGTTATCAGCGTGGTGTGAATTTTATCCAAGTACCAACAACCTTGTTATCGCAAGTCGATTCATCCGTTGGTGGTAAGACAGGCATTAACCACCCCCTTGGCAAAAATATGGTGGGTGCATTTTATCAGCCACAAGCTGTGATTATTGATATTGAAACTTTGCATACCTTGGCCGTCAGAGAATTGTCGGCAGGACTGGCAGAGGTGATCAAATACGGTTTAATTTGCGATGAGCCTTTTTTAACTTGGTTGGAAGAGGCGATGCCGCATATTTGTGCACTTGATTCTGCAGCATTGACGGAAGCTATCGAGCGATCTTGTACTGCAAAAGCACGAGTTGTTTCTGCTGACGAACGCGAGTCCGGTGTGCGCGCTACTTTAAACTTGGGTCATACCTTTGGCCATGCGATTGAAACTGAGCAAGGTTATGGCGCTTGGCTGCATGGCGAGGCTGTTTCTGCTGGCACAGTTATGGCACTTGAAATGTCAAAGCAGCTTGGCTGGCTAAGTGAGCAACAGCGTGATCGTGGTATACGTTTGTTAGTTCGGGCTGGATTGCCTGTGCTGCCTCCACAAGAGATGACTGCTGAAATGTTTTTACAGCACATGTCGGTTGATAAAAAAGTGCTAGATGGCCAATTACGTTTAGTTTTATTGTCTGATATTGGCCAAGCTGTGGTGACTGCAGATTACCCAGCTGCGATTTTAGAGCACGTATTAAAAACTGATTATTCAATGATTACTGCCAGTATTTAACCAAACGAGAGCACCATGACTCAGTTGCACGCAGACGATGGTTTTTTAGAGTATTACCAATTTGAACATGATCCTTTCTTAGGGCGAGGTTCAAGTTTTAAGTTTTTTTCTGCAAAACGACGGCCAGTATTGATTGAACTTCACCATTTAGCGCGCTATAGCAAGCTGATGCTAGTTGTTACAGGACCTGCTGGCAGTGGTAAAACTGTTCTCCGTCAAGCCTTGGTGGCCAGTTCTAAAGAGCCCGTGCAAAATATTGTCATTGCACCATCTGCAACAACAGATGCTGCTGCTATGTTGCAGCATGTAAGTGCTGCCTTAGGCTTGCGTGATGCTGATATTGCCGGGGTATTAAGGCATATTGAGCAAATGCTTATCACCGGGCAGGAAGTGCACGTTATTGTCGATAATGCTGAGTGCTTAGATGAGTCAGCGCTATTGTTTTTACAGCGCCTTGCACAAGGTGTGAACGATGCTTGTGCGCGCGTCTTTGTTTTTTCTGACTCAACTATTTGTCCTTTGCTGAAAAAAGTTGCTGATAATGCCGATTTGCATCATGTGATTGCGCTAGAGCCTTGGACTCAGGAAGAAGTTAATGAGTATTTAGAGCAGCGACTGGTTGCTGCAGGTCAGCAACTCGATGTGCTTACTGAGCAGCAGTTAGAGACTATTTTTAATGAGTCGCAAGGCTGGCCAGGTCAGATTAATGATGCTGCAAAGAGCGTATTGTTAAGTCTTATGCGTGCTGAAACAGCAGCGCCTAAAGCAGTGTCTAAGGTCCCGTTTAAGCATCTTTTGATCTTGTTAGTGGTTGGTATAGCACTGGTAGCTATCTGGCTTATGCAGTCACCTTCTACAGGCGATAGTATTCAAGAGGCTGACACTCATTCGGTTGTGATTGATACAGCAGTGCCTCAGAAACAGGGTGCTGATCAGAACAATACTGTTACTTTGGATCTGCCTTTGGATCAAGTAATTGAGCCTGTGGTTCGAGAGCCTTTGGCGCAGGCTGTTCTGGAAGAGGGTGACGATCACTCTATCGATGAGGAGCGCTTATCCAGTGATGTGCCTTCAATTGATGCCACGACTCCCGTCATTAGTGCTCCTATACCTGTGAGTCAGTTGCCTAAGGAAGTGATTACGGCAACTAAGGTAGCAGCGATACCTCTTGCTCAGAAAGCGACGCAAAGCGCTCCGAAAGAACCGCTTAAGGTTATCGCGCCAACGCCAAAAACGACGTCGGCAAGCGCAGGTTTAGCGGGTAGTGCCGGCCATAGCCAATGGTATAAGCAGCAAGCGACATCGCGTTATACTTTGCAAGTGTTAGGCACTCGTACAGAGTCTACGGCGCAGGCGTTTGTGAAACAAAATAGCAGCCAGTATCATTACTTTAGAAAGCTTCACCAAGGACAGGTTTTGTTTGTGGTGACGTTCGGATCGTTTGCTGATCGCGCCTCAGCGCAAGCAGCAATTGCTACTCTGCCAGAGAAGATTCGTAATGATAAACCTTGGCCGCGTACATTTTTAAGCATCCAACAAGAGCTCCGTTGAGAACATTATGAATTATCGTCATGCTTATCATGCAGGCAACCATGCTGATGTTCTTAAACATTGGGTGCTTACTCGTTGTATTGCCTTGCTGCAGAAAAAACCTGCTCCGGTGGCGTATGTAGATACACATGCAGGCATTGGTTTATATGACTTACAGGGCGAAGAAGCCGTTAAGACCGCTGAGTGGCAAGAGGGTATTGCACGGATTTGGGCATCCCCGCATCCGTTGCTAGCAGAGTATTTACATGCCGTTCGTGAACTTAATGACGATGATGAATTGCGTTATTATCCTGGTTCGCCTGAGTTAGCGCGCTGCTTAACGCGCAGCCAAGATCATCTTTATCTAAACGAAAAGCATCCTGAAGACGGGCAGCTTCTTAAAGAAAATATGCGTATTGATCGGCGCGTCAGTGTGCATATTGGTGAAGGCTGGCATGTGCCGCGGGCTTTGCTCCCTACGGAAGAAAAGCGTTTATTAATGCTAATTGATCCACCTTTTGAAGAAGGTAATGAATTGCAGAGGTGCACGCAAGCGCTTGAAGAAACCTTGGCGCGTATGCGTCAGGCGATCGTGTGTATTTGGTATCCGGTTAAAGATATTGCCCAATTACGCTCGTTTTACAACAGCTTGCAGCGCGGCAGTGCACCTAAACTGTTGCGTATTGAGCTATACGTGGACGAGCCTAGTGACTCCAGCCGTTTGAATGGATCAGGCTTAATTATTTGCAACCCACCCTGGGGCTTAGAGGATGAGCTTAAGCAGTTGTTGCCTTGGCTTGCCGAGACTCTGCAGAGTGGTAAGGGTGGTTGGCGGCTAGATTGGTTGATTACTGAGTAAGTCTAAGAGCGATTGCATAGAGTTTTATTTCTATGCATATCCAACTCCCAGTTTTGAATTAAACCTCGAAACAGTGCATCCAGCATTGCGCCTGCATGACTGACCTCAAATAGGTTCGGATCGCGCAACCAGTCACTGATCAAGCCCAATAGCATCGAATGCAGTGTCAATGCAGCCATTCTAGGCGTCACCCCTGCCTGTAAGCGTTCGGCTGTGGCCGGTTCGGCAAACAGTCGCTCGCATAGGTCAATAAACTCGTTGATAAAAGCTTCGTGACGCTCTTCGGCTTCACGCAAATCATCAGTAAACTCACAGCGGCGCAGCAGAATTGTAAAAATACGCTTCTTGCGTGGTTCTTTTTCCATGCTGAGCAAAGCATCCGCACATAAATTACGTAAGCCTAAAATGGGGTTTTGTGGATCACATTGACTGATGTGCTCAGTAATTTGCTCAGCCGGTAAGCGAACTTGATTGAGCATTTCATGGAATAGATGGGCTTTGTTTTGGAAGTGCCAATACACCGCGCCGCGGGTGACCCCGGCTTCGCGTGCGATGTGTTCGAGAGATGTGTGTGATACGCCTTTTTTAAGAAATAACATTTCTGCCGCTACTAGAATAGCGGTACGGGTGTTCTCTGCTTCTTCTTTAGTACGGCGCATACATAGGTTCAAACAATGACTAAGAATGGCAAGTGTAACTGTTTTGAGATGAATAGACTTCTACGAGGTTTATCACTGTGTCTTAATCAGTTTTAAGTACCAGTGCTTACTAATCTATGAGTGGTCTATAGGTTGCTGCTGAGTGCTACGACTGATCGGCAAGAAGCGCGTGCAGCTTTTTGGCATCATCAGCAGTTATGTCGATAATATGAAAGCCTGCCCAGCAGTGATTGCTTTCATCGGCAGGGCGTGCCCATAGACATTCTGCACCCAACGAGAGTAAAGTTTTTAGGCGCTTATCGTTTGCAGCGAGTACGCGCATTTGCCAGATGCTATCGACATCCACAGGCTGTGGGCAAAACAGCAAAAAACCATCTTCTGATATATCGACAAAGCGGCCAATAAAACGCGCTGTGTGCATATCGTAGGCTTCAAGTTCTTGTTCGGTAGTGTGCCGTTGATTGAGGCGACGTTCGTCTATAGTCAATGCCTTCACCCTATGCTTGTTTGTGTATGGTTAAAACGCTGGAATATTTTCTGAATAGCGTTGAAAGCCCTATCCATCAGTGGCGTTGCTCGAGTTTCAGTAATAATACGTGCTGAGCCCCGCTCAAGTTCAACAGCTAGAGAAGTAAGCGCTTTGATAGCAACACGCTGTCCTGAGCTATCGACAAACATGTAGTTGCGGGTTGTCGGGCTAAACCATGAGAGTTTTAGTGTCGCTGTTGGGTTGTCAAACTCAAACCATGTGCCGAAGTCAATATGCTCGAGCTGACTGGCAAATTGTTGTGCTTTTTCTGAGAGGTTGTCGATAGATGGTGATGCTGATAAAGCTGCATCCTCTCCGAGCATAGTGCCAAGCTGGCTTTCTGGGAGTTGTGGGCTAATCTGTTCGGCAAGCAGCGTTTCGCGAGCTTGTACAGCGTGCTGGCAGGCAACTAAGTCTTGTAGTAGCTTGCGGATCATGTCTGGATGGTGACTGCCCAGTAAGTCTAGGCCTTTACGTAGATCTTCTAATAACCCAAGGCGTAACGCTTCAAGATCTTTTTGTTCATCAGCTTCCAGAGCTGTGCCGCTCCACGCCAGTTGCTGGGCAACTTCGGCATAGCGCTGCCATTGTTTGCTGGCTGGGCCATGGCGCAAGAATGCAAAAACTAATACATCGACCCAAGTTTGGGTTAAGAAGTTACGAATAATACTGGGTGGAGGAAAGCGGCTAATTATATTGTCGACCAGTGCCCGTGCTTGGTTGCGAGCAGCCAGTAATTTATCGCGCCCCTTGGCTGCTTCGACTGCGCGCTTTTCACGTAGTTCTACACGTTGCTGTAAGGCGTCAACGAAAGTGTTGAAGTCTTGTAGCAAGTATTCAAATAACACACTGTCACCATTAAAGGATTGCAAGGCCTGCGATACAGTGAACTTCATTTTTTGCTGTATCGCATTTTCCTCGCTAGCGCCGCAGTAGATTATACCTGCTTGCGCCATGCCGTTAAGTAGCTTGCGAGCGGGGTGTTGGTGGCGTGTAAAGAGGGATTTGTCTTGTAGTGCAACTTGTAGATAAAGCGAGTGCAGGTTCGATAAAATTGCTTTGCTGGCGTCTGAAAGGCTTGCATCTTCGATAATGAAATTAAACAGCATGCCAACAAGATCGATAGTATTGGCGTGTTGTTCGGGAATTTTATGTTCGGCATCAGTATCGTGGACTAGTTTAAGTTGACCAACAAGATTGCTTTTAATATCGCTGACAGACTGGATAACGAAGTGCTGCTGAGCTTGCTCTGCAGCTTGTTTTTGTAGCTGATTTAATGAGTTTAGTAGTTGTGGAACACTGTATTGCAAAGTTGAACTTTGTGGTACTAGCGCTGAAATGCTCTGTATGCCATCGGGTAGTGTTTCTGTTTGCTGTTGGCGGTAGAGAGCAAGCAGAGTGTTAATGGTTTCAGCTTGTAAACGCGTGGACTCATCTATGGCGCTATGAGTTGTAGAGATATGCTCTACAGGGCGACTCATATTTCCTTGCAGTGCTGGCGCGCCTGAAGGAATGGACTGCGGGCTATGCTCTGTGCGGGGCGTTGCAGACAGCTCTGCGTGGTAGTGTTGTGCAGCAGGAGCAGCAGGTTCAGGTGATGATGGCGTAACTACTGCCCCAAGCTTGTCGCTAGCTGTACTGATCGATCGAGCGTGTGCTGTTGAATATTTTAGATTCGGTAAAACGCCAGCTTCAATGAACAGCTTATTGGTGGCGGCATAGAATTGATCGAGCTCACTCATAACAAATTGCTCAAAAAGCATGTAAAGAATGGTTTTGATTTGCAGGGTAAATGAGCTGTTGGTTAAAGCTGTATAAAAACCAGTGGCAATAATAGTTGGGGCAAGAGGACTGTTTGCACCTGGTTTTTTGCCGCTGTTGATTAACGCTAAGCGCTGCTCTATGCCGTAAAGTGGCTCCATGCAGCGCTCTGTGACTTTTTTAGACATGCTGGTGACCAATAGACTTTCTTCAAAATCATCGGTTTGTACTAGCGATAGTGTGTCGGCGTCAATTTCGTCAGTGTCTTGTGGTAACTCAGTAGTGCCGTTAACAAAACTATCAAATTGTGCGGTAATGTTTTGTAGAAAAGCACGCTCAATCAGTAAGTGTTGCTTGCGAACTTCTCGAATGCTCTCAAAGAACATATCTTGTACTTGATTGTTCTCAGCTTTTTCTGCGCACTTAAATAAAGCACTGTCAGCTTCAGTGAAGGCGGCTCGTACTTGTTGAGCTAAATGGTTAAGCAGCAGCTTACGCACTCTTTGCGTCAAGTCATTGAATTGCGGAAGTATCTTTCTATCCATGAGTGTGTCTCCGTAGCCACTGTGGTCGCCGTTAGAGTTTAAAGATGAGAATGAGCTAAACGAGCGCACAGAAGCAGCCTTTTTCAAAACCTAACAATGTTCTGATAATATCAGTATCAGTGTATAAACGTTAGTACTGATCAGTGGGATGCTAGATTGCATAAACTGCATCGCTGCCTGAATAAATGTTGGAGTAGAAAATATATGCATTTATTTTAGCTAAGGAGTTGACAGGGTTGGAAATTTGCGTAGAATGTCGCACCACAGATGAGGCGAACTTCGAAAGAGATCAACCTGGTTTGTAATGTTCCGCGATAGCTCAGTTGGTAGAGCAAATGACTGTTAATCATTGGGTCCCTGGTTCGAGTCCAGGTCGTGGAGCCATCGGGGTATAGCGCA
>SMEN01000427.1_pt1 | contig 18177 bp, 14 predicted proteins | sample 2456271 | NCBI WGS metagenome assembly SMEN01 (sample SAMN10132593, study PRJNA489261) | soil metagenome | isolation source: day1 control-loamy sand soil ammended with raw manure from dairy cow... | place: USA | collected 2015-04-01 | reverse complement strand
ATGTGCGAGCCTGGGAACAAGCCCGGGTCGATGCCGAGGTGGTCAACGCCTTCGGGTATCATGCCATACAAATTGGATTGCCGCATTGGGACCTGCTGGAGCACAGCCGCGTCTCCTTCAAGCTTTGCACGGCTCAAGGCGGGGTGTCGGCAGGCAGCCAGAAAAACCTGGTGTATGCCGAGCCCGAGAACCTGCCCTTTGATACGCAAAGCATTGATCTTTTAGTCTTGCCCCATACGCTGGAAAGCGCCTGCGATCCCCATCAGGTATTGCGCGAGGCCGAGCGCGTGCTGATGCCCGAAGGGCGCATCATTCTGACCGGCTTCAATCCCTGGAGTCTGTGGGGCGCGCACGAGTGGATTCCGGGTCTGGAACGCGGCACCCCCACCTTGCCGGGCGATGTCTTGTCGGCCCAGCGGCTGCGCGACTGGCTCAAGCTGCTCTCTTTTGATGTGCAGGGCACGCAAATGGGGTGTTATGCCCCTTTGTGCCGTCAGCAGGTCTGGCTGGATCGCTGGGCCTGGATGGAGCAAAGCGGGGAGCGCTGGTGGGGCTTTGCAGGTGCCGTCTATATAATTAGTGCGGTCAAACGGACTCCGGGCATGCGATTGGTCGGGGCCAAGTGGAAGAAAAACCGTCGGCGTCTGCGTCGGCCTATGGTGGTTGCAGGACGCACTGCCGATGAAGGAATTACAAAAACATGACCGATGTTGTTGATATTTGGACGGATGGCGCCTGCAAGGGCAATCCGGGTTTAGGCGGCTGGGGCGCTTTGCTGCGTCACGGTGGTCGCGAAAAAACGATTTGCGGTGGCGAAGCGGATACCACTAATAATCGGATGGAGTTAATGGCGGTGATCGAAGCCCTGCGGGCTTTGAAGCGTCCTTGCACGGTGCGCGTACATACCGACTCGCAGTACGTCCAAAAAGGCATGAATGAATGGCTGCCCGGCTGGAAAGCTCGCGGCTGGCGCACCGCCGACAAGAAGCCCGTTAAAAATGCCGACCTGTGGCAGGAGCTGGAAAAGCAGGCTGCAAAGCATGAGTTGAGCTGGTTGTGGGTGCGCGGCCATGCTGGCGACCCAGGGAACGAACGGGCTGATCAGCTGGCTAATGAAGGGGTGGAAATAGCCCGGCAGTTACAAGCCAGCTGATAGTACTATTAGCCACTCGTCATATTTTGTCAGACAGCTTTACCGGCCTGGCCGGTCAGGATTAGCCGCTCATGATTTCCACGCTGCGCCACACTATTTTTATTCTTTTCGCCGTGCTGTTTGCAGGCAGCTCACCGAGTTGGGCGCAGTCTGATGCCACACGAGTTGAAGTGCTCCCGGTGCGGCAAAGTGAATTAATACGTGATGTGGCGGCAGTGGGTACGTTGGTAGCCAGAGAATCCGTCATATTGCGCCCCGAGATCAGCGGGCGCATCTCCGCTATTAGCTTTGAAGAAGGGCAGCCCATTAAACAAGGGCAGTTGCTGATTCAGCTGGACCCGGCCATGGCGCAGGCACAGTTAAATCAGGCACAAGCGAATTTGAATCTGGCCAGCAGCCAGCACAAACGCTCTGCGGAACTCAGCCGCCAGGGTTTTATCAGCGCACAGGCTAAAGATGAGTCCGGCAGCCGTTTGGCTGTCCAGCAAGCCGAAGTTCAGCTGGCGCGTGTTCATTTGGACAAAACACGTATTCGCGCCCCGTTTGATGGGGTGACCGGACTGCGCAATGTGTCGGTGGGTGACTACGTGGGCCCTGGCACCGATCTGGTGCAGCTGGAGGCCGTCTCCACCCTGAATGTGGACTTCCGTATTCCCGAACAATATTTGGCTGACGTGCGTACTGGCATGCCGGTAGAGCTGCGCTTTGACGCTTTTCAGGGTGAAACCCGCAAAGGTACTGTGCTGGCGGTCAGCCCCGTGGTGGATGTAGCAGGCCGTTCTATTTTGCTGCGCGCTCAAGTTCCCAATGAGGATGGTGCCTTGCGTCCGGGGCTGTTTAGCCGTGTACGTTTGGAACTGTCGCGTTACCAAGCCTTGATGGTTCCTGAAACCGCCTTGGCACCGTCGGGGCAGGATCAATATATTTATATCGTCAAAAATGGCCGTGCCGAGCGTCGCCAGGTGCAGGTGGGCGTGCGTGAGCAAGGTTGGGTGCAAGTTACCGGCGAGCTGAATGCCGGAGACAATGTGCTGGTGGCGGGCCTGCAAAAGGTCAGCGACGGTGTGCCGGTCGATATTCAGGAAGTGATCGACGTCCAAACACAGCCGCAGCCATAGGACAGAGTCATGGTTCTTTCTGATTTATGTATCCGTCGCCCGGTTTTTGCCACGGTTCTGTCTTTGGTGATTGTGCTGGTCGGCTTTATTTCCTACGAACGTCTGACCGTCCGTGAATATCCGGCCATTGATGAGCCGGTGGTGTCCGTCATCACCAACTATAAAGGGGCCTCTCCGGAGGTGATCGAGTCCCAGGTCACCAAGCCCTTGGAAGACCAGTTGTCTGGGATTGAAGGCGTGAACGTGATGACCTCGCGTAGCCGCTCCGAACGCAGCCTGATCAATATCAAATTCAATTTGGATCGTGCCCCGGACGCCGCTGCTGCCGATGTGCGGGACAAGGTGTCGCGAGCCCGCCGCTTTCTCCCGGATGAAGTGGACGAACCCATTATCAATAAGGTGGAGGCGGACTCCACTCCCATTATTTATGTAGGGGTGGATACCGGCGACTACAGCATGCTGGAGGCCTCGGACTACATCAACCGCTATATTAAGACGCGCTTGTCTGTCTTGCCCGGTGCGGCCGAGGTGCGCGTATTTGGCGAGCGCCTGCCGGCTATGCGTATCGACCTGGACCGTACTCGTCTGGGAGCCTATCAGTTGACGGTGCAGGACGTGGAAGATGCCCTGCGCAAGCAAAACGTGCTGATTCCTGCGGGTCGAATTGAGTCAGATGCCCGCGAGTTCTCCGTGGTGTCCTCTACCGACCTGGAGACCCCCGAGCAGTTTCGAGACATCATCATCAGCCGGGCTGCAGGCTACCCGGTGCGTATGTCCGATATTGCCGAAGTGCGTATTGGGCCAGCCGAGGAGCGCGTGCTGGCACGTTTTAACGGGCAAAACAGTCTGAATATCGGGGTGACCAAGCAATCCACAGCCAACCCGCTGGATTTGTCCAAAGCCGTGCGTGCCGAGGTTGAACGTATCAACGAAAGCTTACCCGGCAATATGCAGCTGTCCGTAGCCTATGACAGCTCCATCTTTATTCAAAAATCCATTGATTCGGTATACACCACCATTGCCGAAGCCATTTTGCTGGTGGTGCTGGTTATCGTGTTTTTCCTGCGCAGTTTCCGGGCCAGCTTGATCCCCATTGTGACGATTCCGATCTCTTTGATCGGGGCCTTCGCCATCATGTATATGCTGGGCTTTTCCATCAATACGCTGACTTTGCTGGCCATGGTGTTGGCTATTGGTCTGGTGGTGGACGACGCGATTGTGGTGCTGGAAAACGTCTATCGCCATATTGAAGAAGGCAAGACGGCGATGCAGGCGGCCTTTTTGGGCGTGCGTGAAATTGCCTTTGCCGTTATCGCCATGACCCTGACGCTGGTTGCTGTGTATGCACCACTGGCGTTTGCAACGGGGCGTACCGGGCGCTTGTTTATCGAGTTCGCCTTGACGCTGGCAGCCGCTGTGCTGGTGTCCGGTTTTGTGGCGCTGACTTTGACGCCCATGATGTGTTCGCGCATGTTGCGCCCGCATGGTGCAAAAGTGGGCCGGGTCAGTCAAACGATTGAGAACTTCCTGGTGTGGCTGACGCGCGGCTATCGTCGCGTCTTGATCCGTGCCTTGCGCTGGCGTTATCTGGTCTTGTTGATGGGGGTGGCAGTGGCCGCCAGCAGTGGTTTGCTGTTTAGTGTGATCAAAAGCGAACTGGCCCCTATCGAAGACCGGGGTGTCATTTTCGGGATTGTGAATTCGCCTGAAGGGGCCACGCTGGACTATACCTTGCACAATGTGGAGCGGGTGGAAGAGCTGTACCGCGGCATCCCCGAAACGGAAGGCTATCAGTCTGTAATTGGCTTCCCCACCGTAACGGATTCGTTTGCGATTTTGCGTTTGAAACCGTGGGAAGAGCGTAGCCGCAGCCAGCAGTCCATTGCTCGGGAATTGCAGCCGCATTTTTCCGCGATTCCAGGGGCACGCGCTTTCCCGACCAACCCGCCCTCTCTGGGGCAGCGGGCTACTTCCAAGCCAGTGGAATTTGTGATCATGAGCCAGGCCCCGTATCCGGAACTGGCCAAGATCGTGGACAACTTTCTGGCGGAGCTGAAAGACTATCCGGGTCTGCTTAACGTCGATACCGACTTGCGGTTGAATACGCCGGAAATCCGTATTGATGTGGACCGCGACAAGCTGGCTGATACCGGTGTGTCGGTGGAGGCGGTAGGTCGCACGCTGGAGTCCATGCTGGGCGGACGCCAGGTTACTCGCTACAAGAGCGATGGCGAGCAATACGATGTGATTGTGCAGGTGGACAAGCAAGCCCGTTCCAGTCCGCAAAACATTCTGGATATTTACGTGCGCACCCAGGATGGTGGCATGGTGCAGGCGGCTAACTTCCTGAAAGTGCGCGAAAGCGTCTCGCCGCAGTCCCTGAATCACTTCAACCGTTTGCGGGCCGTGATTGTAGAAGCCTCGGTGGCTCCCGGCTACGCCTTGGGCGAAGTGCTGGAACACATGAACGATGTCGCTCGCAAGACTTTGCCGGAAACGGTGCAGACGGACCTGGACGGGCAGTCGCGTGAGTTCCGGGATTCTTCAGGCAGCATCTATTTGGTGTTCCTGATGGCTTTGGCCTTTATTTATCTGGTGTTGGCGGCGCAGTTTGAAAGTTGGCGCAATCCGCTCATCATCATGCTGTCCGTGCCCTTGTCCATGACGGGGGCGTTGTTGGCCTTGTGGCTATCAGGGGGCACCTTGTCTATCTATAGTCAGATCGGTTTGATTACTTTGGTTGGCCTGATTACCAAGCACGGTATTTTGATTGTGGAGTTTGCCACCCAACAGCGCGAGGCCGGAGCCAGTTTGTACAATGCCGTGGTGCGCGCTTGCGAGATGCGCTTGCGCCCCATTTTGATGACGACCGGTGCCATGGTGCTGGGCGTGCTGCCGCTGGCCTATGCCACTGGTGCCGGTGCCGAGTCCCGTCAGCAGATTGGCTGGGTGCTGGTGGGCGGCCTGTCTTTGGGGACCTTGCTGACTCTGTTTGTGGTGCCGGTGGCCTATACCTTGATTGCAGGTAAAAAGACCGGAGCCGACAAGCAGTTGGAGCTGATTGACAAGCCCGAGGCCTCAGTCTGAACTTAAGCAGTGCGTGGAGTCCCGATTGGTTTGTGTTGTTGCTGCCGGTCGGTTTGAAGCCGCCACTCTGATTGAATTTGTAGGGAAAGTGAATGCGTCAAATTATTCTGGATACTGAAACCACCGGTCTGGAGCCGCGCGAAGGGCACCGTATTGTGGAGGTGGGCGGCGTCGAACTGTTCAACCGCAAATTGACGGGCCGCCACCTGCATTTGTATTTAAATCCGGACCGGGACTCGGACCCGGAGGCCCTGGCTATCCACGGCCTGACCACGGCCTTCCTGTCCCAGCATCCCCGTTTTAAAGATGTGGTGGATCAGGTGCTGGACTTTGTGCAGGATGCAGAAGTCATCATCCACAACGCATCCTTTGATACGCGCTTTCTGGACTCGGAGCTGGAGAAGGTAGGCAAGGGCCCGTTCTCCCAATACTGTGGCTCCATTACGGACTCTTTGCTGGTGGCGCGTGAGCTGCACCCCGGCAAGCGTAATTCTCTGGATGCCTTGTGCGAACGCTACGGTATTTCCAACGCCCACCGTACCTTGCACGGCGCCTTGCTGGACTCGGAGCTGCTGGCCGATGTCTGGCTTGCCATGACGCGTGGCCAAGACGCCTTGTTAATGGACTTTGATGATTCAGACGAGGGCGGGGATGGCAGCGATCTGAGCCTGGGCAAATTTGATCCCGGTGTCTTGAAGGTTGTACGTGCTTCCGAAGCGGACTTGGCCGAGCATGAAAAGTACATGGATCAGCTGGAAAAGCAGAACAAGAAACCGCCTATGTGGCGCGAAATGCTGAACCCCTCAGCCGAGTAAAAATTGTTTGCAGCTCTTGCAAGCTTCGGGCGGTTAACTCAGTGGTAGAGTGCCACCTTCACACGGTGGAAGTCACAAGTTCGAACCTTGTACCGCCCACCATCTCTACCTTCCTTTATTCCCCCCCCTTGTTCAGTCCAAGACCAATTGCAGGTCGGCGATGATGCGTCCGTAGCGATCGTAATCCTCTCGAATAGTGGCACTTAACTCTTGTGGTGTGCTGCCTATCCCCACGGTCCCCGAGCCCGCTAACACACTCTTTAAGTCTGTGTTATCCATCACCTGTTTAAGATCGTGTGCGATTTTTTCACGTATGGCGATGGGTGTGCCTGCCGGAGCCATCAAACCGGACCACGATACAAAATCCCCATATACGGTGCCGCTGGATTCCGTCAGTGTGGGCGTGTCAGGCAGTAATGGACTGCGCTGCTGGGCGGCGATGCCAAGCAGGGTGACAGTTTTGCCTTGAATGAATCCCAAAGCGCTGGGAAGCTGGGCGAACATTAAATCGACATGGCCACCCGCGACGTCAGTAATGGCGGCCGAGACGCTGTTGTAGGGAATATGGTTAAGCGTCAGATTGTGTTTGCGTGCAAATACTTCGGCGGCCAGATGAGCCTGGCTGCCGACTCCAGGGGAGCCGTAGGTCAGGCTCTGACCTGCTTGCTGGGCCAGCTTGATTAAATCAGCCGTGCTTTGCAGGCCCAAGGCCGGGTTGACGATCAGGACATTCGGTACTGAGCCCACTTGGCTGACCGGGTCCAAATCCTTCAGCACATCAAAAGGTCTTTTCTTGTAAAGATGCGGGTTAACGGCCAGGTCGGAGACTGGCACCGAAACCAGGGTATAGCCGTCGGCCTTGGACTTGACCACGCTCATGATCCCAATGGTGCCTATGCCGCCCGGCTTGTTTTCCACGATGACGGTTTGCCCCCACAGTTGCGTCAGCTTGTCGCTGACTGCACGGGCCAGAATGTCGGCACTTCCGCCTGCCCCGTAGGGCACGATGATACGAACTGGCCCTTGCGGGAAGTCCACTGGCTGCGCCTGAGCAAGCGGCAGTGTGGTGAGCGCAGCGGCGGCCAGGACAAGCCTTAGTTTTTTAAGCATGTTTTGTCTCCTCAGTGAGGGTGTTTTTTTATAGATGTGTACAGCGGCTGATGGGGCACATATCTTGAGCACTGCGTTTGAGCTGGTCCCAGTCTTGCAGGCTGGGCCAAATATCTTCAGCAAAATCTTGTACCTGTTGACGCAAGCCTGGTAGATCAACTCCCGGTATGACTCCGTTTTGCATGCTGATCTTGCCGTTGCAGATGACCGTGTCTACATCGTCGCCAATGCCGCATTCGACCATGCTGCGGATCGGGTCCCAGATTGGGCCATAGCGCAGAACATCACCGCGCCCTATGCGGACTAATGTCATGTCTGCACGCGCACCTGCTGCCAGGCGGCCTAAATCGTCCCGGCCCAAAGAGCGTGCAGCCGCCAAGGTTGCAGCCTCAAAGACTTCGGCAGCGCTGGCGGCAGTCAGGTCATGGCTCATGACTTTGCCGTGGTAGGACGCGGTACGCATATTCATGAACATATCGCGCGGGTAGGTGTCGCTGCCGATGGTAATGTTCACGCCGGCTTGGCGATACGCCTTCCAGTTATCCAGCGTGCGCGCCCGACGCACAATATTGACTGGGCAATGGGAAATGGACACGTTTTCGCGTCCCATCAAACCCAGATCATCACCCCCTGAATAATTCATTTTGGGGTTGTCGGAAATCAGGTTGGCATGGCCGATGTTCAGTGTCGGGCGCAGCATCCCCACATGGTGCAGTAGCTCGATGGGGGTCATGCCATGTTCGCGTACCGTCTCCATGAATTCGATGACGTTGTAGCCTGCGTGCGTTGCCATAGGCAGCTTGAATTCATCGGCTGCGCGCACTGTTTGTCGCAGCAGGTCCAGACTACAGTTTTCGATTTCGCGGGGCACCAGAATGCCGTGAACCAAGTCAGACTCATGAGCTTGTGCCCGGCGGATAAAGGCCAGGGCATCCTGAAAGAGCTGCTCACCCTTGTCAGGGTAGGGGATGCGTTCCAGTTGGCCTTTGTCATCGGCTTGCCAGCGGCCACTATCGTAGCCAGGCCCTAGGTATCCACGGATACCGAGCGCTTCACATTGAGCCCACAATGCTTCCTGCACCAGCACATGCCCGCCTAGTTCCACAAAGGTGGTGACGCCGTTGCGCAGCAGTTCGGCAGCGGTAAATGCAGCATGCAGGGCTATGCCGGGATCTTGTGCTGCTTGTTCTTTATCCAGGTAGTTGGGATAGCCACGAATCTGCGTGCCTTTACGAGCAATGGTGACATCCATATAGGGTTGACCAAACAAGGCGGGTCGGCCGCCGTCGGCCAGCAGCTTGTGCAAGGCACGGTGACCGGAGTGCACGTGGGTATCAATAAAACCGGGGGCCAGCACACTGTCGGGAGCTTCGATCACGTGGTCCGCCTGCCCTGTGTAATTCGAGCCCACGTACAGAATGTGTTCGCCCTCATAAACCAGTTGGCCGTGGTCGATGACGCAATGGCGCCCCTGCTCAAATGCAATGAGCCAGCGCGCTTTAATCAGTGTTCTCATGAATTCTCCTGTGCTAGTAAGGTTTCATACCAGTGTCCGAGAGGCGAGAGAGCGTGGCAATTCCGTATTGGAATGATTGATTAGGCTGAAATAGAAAGACTCAAGCAGGGGAGTGAGATGAATAATCTGGACCTGATCCAGCTGCGTATTTTTCTGGCTGTTTTTCGAGAAGGGAATGTCAGCCGTGCTGCCTTGGCGCTGGATTCCAACCAGTCCACGGTCAGCAAAGAGATTGCCAAGCTGCGTCTGTATTTTGATGACGCCTTGTTTCTGCGTACGGCCCAGGGCGTGGAACCAACCCATAAAGCCCGCGCCTTGGCTCCCCGGATTGAAGAGGCGGTGGCCTTGCTGGATGATCTGTTGCTGACTGATAAACAGCAGCTTGATCCATCCAGTTTGACGCTGCGCTTCCGGATCGCAACGACCGAATATCTGTCTTATTTATTGATCCCGGCACTGACCGCGCACCTGCAGCACTTAGCTCCGCTCAGCAGTCTTGAGGTCCTTGATATGGCGGATTTAGGGGCTGAAGACTGGTTGTTAGGCGGGCGAGCAGACCTTGTTTTGTCTTCGTCGGCCGCTGTCTCCTATCCCTTGTTTCGCCAAGAGCTTTTTCAGGATCGTTATGTGGTGGTGATGCGCGCCTGTGGGCGGGATGGGCAGGCAATGGGTTTGGATGAGTTCTGCAGCCGAAGCCATATTGGGGTGCCTGGCCATAATGGGAGCCGGGAGCGTCGTTTGGCCGATGCTTTGCAAACCCGGCAGTTGCAGCGACGCGTGCAAGCCAGCCTGCCGCATTTTCTGGCGGTTCCCGCTTTGTTGGAGCGAACCGACTTAGTGATCAGCTTGGCCGAGCGCATGGCGCGTTTGCTGTGTGCCGGTCATAAGCTTGATGTATTGACGCATCCCTTGGAGCTGGCCCCGTTTTCTGTGTATCAGATTTGGCATGAGCGCACTCGCGCCAGCGGAGCCTACGCCTGGTTCAGGGAGCAGGTCAGTCAGGTTTGCCGTGAACTTTAGATTGCAAAGGGCCCGCTAAAAGCGGGCCTTAAGCTTTTGTGTCTGCGGTCAAAATAGTCAGTACACCCCTATTTGTTGGCTGGGAGCATCAGATTTTTAAGTTGTAAAAGCCTGAACTTTAAAGTTTCTGGCTAGTTGAACTTTCTCGCTATATGCTCTACTATATAGCGGTGTTTTCGAAAGAACCATCACTCATCGCTCGATGATGGGTTCTATTTACGGGCCCTCTTGGGCCCGTTTTTTTTTGTCGTACTTATTCATAAACCAATTAGAAAGAATCGATAGGGAAGTGGAATGAGACATCAATCCAAGCGTGCCACTGCTGCGCGCCACAATAAGAAATCCGTCAATTTTGTACCTCGCGCCTTAGTCTTGAGCATGATGGGGGCCTTGGCCATGAGCCAAGCTCAGGCTCAGGAAAATAATGACCGGGTCTTCGAACTGGGCAAGGTGGTTGTACGCTCCAATCTGGACCGGGAAGCGCCGTTGGGCGAGAGCGCCGTCGGCCAGGAAACCATGCAGGCTTTTGATCTGCGCGATGTAGGTGCTGCCGTTAGTGTGATGCCCGGCGTGAGCGTGTCTGCAGGCGGTGCCCGCAATGAGCAAATGGTGTATGTGCGCGGCTTCGATTCGCGTCAGGTTCCTTTGTTCCTGGACGGTATTCCACAGTACGTGCCCTATGACGGCTATGTGGACTTCACCCGCTTTACCACGATGGACTTAAGCGAGATTCGCGTGGCCAAGGGAGCAGCCTCCTTACTGTATGGCCCCAACATCATGGGTGGCGCCATCAACCTGGTAACCCGCAAACCCGTCAAGGAATTTGAAGGCGAGTTTCGTGCGGGCTACGCGACGGGCGACCAGCGCTACAGCGCCTTGAACGTGGGTACCAATCAAGGCAGTTGGTATTTGCAAGCGGGCTTGTCCTGGTCGGGAGAGCGCACCTTTCCTTTGGGTCGTGGCTTTGAAGATCAAAAAGCGCGTCCTACGGATACCGGCAGCACACGCAGCAATGCCTCGCAAATGGACAAGAAGGCATCCTTCAAACTGGGCCTGACTCCGAATGCAACTGATGAATATGTGATCGGTTATGTGAATCAGAAAGGCCAGAAAGATAATCCTGTTTACACCGGCGTAAACGATGCCAAGCTGGGTCAACGCTACTGGCGCTGGCCTTACTGGGACAAGGAAAGCCTGTACTTCCTAAGCTCTACTCAGTTTGGTGAGAGCAATACCATCAAAACTCGTGTGTACGAGGACAAGTACAGCAACGGTCTGGATATGTATAGCGATGGCCAGTACGCCACGCTGACCGGCCCAACCAGTGAATATTCGGATCGTACCCGTGGTGCGGCGCTGGAATGGGTCAACACCAGCCTGAATAATCACGAACTGCACTTTGCCTTGCACTACAAGGAAGATACGCACCGCGATCCCAAACCCTCGGGCACAGAACACTATAAAGACGTGACAACGTCCCTGGCGTTTGAGGACCGGATCGCCTTGGGGGATCTGTGGCAGTTGCGTGTGGGCGCCAGTCACGAGCGTCGTAAAGCCAAAGAAGCCCATAACTTTGAAACCGGCGATACCGATGCCACCAACGGCTTGCTGGAATTGGGCTACGACTGGAGCGAAGCGATGCAGGTCTACGGTAGCGTGGCCTACAAAACGCGCTTTCCCACGATTAAAGACCGTTACTCCAGCCGTATGGGTTACGCCCAACCTAATCCGGACTTAAAACCTGAACATGCCATCCACTACGAGTTGGGTATGCGGGGCCAACCTTGGGAAGGCGCTCAGCTGGAATCGGCTCTGTTCTTGAGCCAAGTGCGTGACATGATTCAAAGCACGGTTATCCAGGCTCCCGGTTGCGAAAAGTACCGTCCTGTCGGCTTTTGTGACCAAGCCACCAACGTCGGCAAGGCTCGTCAAATGGGTGTGGAACTGTCTTTGCAGCAACAGTTTTCTACTCAATGGTCAGGCGGCTTGGCTTACACTTATTTGAATCGTCGCAACCAGTCCGATCCAGACGTCAAACTGGTGGATACGCCAGCGCACCGTCTGTTTGCACACCTGAGCTGGAAGCCCTCCGCACAGTGGGAAGTCATGGGTTCGGTTGAAACCGAAAGTGGTCGTTATTACTCCTATGCCGATAGCAAGGGTAATTCGATCTACGAGAAAACACCGGGCTTTGCCTTGCTGGGTCTGAAAGGGATCTGGCGACCCAATTCGGATATCACCCTGGAGGCGGGTGTACGCAATCTGGGCGACAAGTTGTACCAATATAAAGAGGGCTACCCCATGCCCGGACGCGTCTGGTTTGTGGGCGGAAGCTATCGTTTCTAAAGCAGTGCTGTGATGAGCAGTTAAAGGGGGATAGTTGGGATGAAGCGTCGTGATCTATTGCGTGCCTTGGCGGCACTGCCAGCTCTGGCGCCTCACGCCCGCTTGCTGGCCCAGTCTGAAGAGGCTGGGCTCAGCCCCTCCGTTAATTTGCATATCAGTGTGTCGGGGCAGTTGCCTGACCCGGCCCTGGTTCGCCGGGTGGTGGCGGCAGGTCCACCTGCGGCAGTGTTGGTGTATTGTCTGGCCCCGCAGTCTTTGTTGGGCTGGCCTTTCAAGCTGGCACCGGCAGCTCAAACCATGCTGGCGTCCGCTGGTTCTTCTCTGCCGTATCTGGGCCGTCTGGCGGGCCGGGGCAGTACCTTGTCGCTGGAAAGCCTCTTGGGTTTAAAGCCGGATATGGTGATAGACATAGGTGATGTGAATCCCTATTACGAGTCGGCGGCCAAGTCTGTGCAGGAACAAACCGGAGTGCCTTATGTTTTGCTGGACGGTCGCTTGAACGACAGCCCCGAGCAATTGCGCCAAGGCGGGCACTTGCTGGGTCAGCAAGAACGTGGCCGGCAATTGGGCCAGCATGCCCAAGACATATTGACTCAGGCTCAGTTGGCTGCCCGGCCTCGGGCCCAGGGCTTAAAAGCCTATTTAGCGCGTGGCAACGATGGCCTGGAAACGGGCATGGGTCAGTCCATCCATACAGAGGTATTGCGTCTGTGCGGTTTGTCTGTGATGGGTGACGAGCAGACTGACAACCGTTTAGGCCGTATTTCTTACGAACAACTCTTAGCTTGGAACCCTGACATTCTGTTCGCCCAGGATGAAGCGTTTTTTGAGCTGGCGCGTACTCAGGCACCCTGGAACCAACTTAAAGCCGTGCGTGAAGGGCGTTTGTATCGCGTGCCTGCCTTGCCGTTTGGTTGGTTGGATGGCCCGCCCAGTATCAATCGTCTGGCTGGCGTTATTTGGTTAAGTGCCTTGTTGGAAGGCCCGTCTGCCATGCCGCGCATGATGTCCGAACTGCAGAGCTTTTACGCTGCGTTTTATGGCATGTCTCTGGACACTGAGCAAATGCAAAGACTAGTCCAAGGATTGGACCCAACAGGCTCGCCTAAGCACTCATGACATCGGGTCTGCGCTACGGGCTTTTATTGATGGCTCTGACCTTGGCGCTGGCCGTGCTGCTTGTTTTCGCCTTGGGGCAGGGGGCTTATCCCTTGTCTGGCCCTCAAGTGCTGCGCGCTTTGGTAGCGGGCTTTTCGACTGACTCGGGAGCGGTGCAAGATCAGGCTACCCGCGTTGTCTGGGAATTACGCCTGCCACGTATTGCTGCGGCGCTGGTGGTGGGGGCAGCCTTGTCTACGGCAGGGGCAGCTTATCAAACCATGTTCCGCAATCCTTTGGTGTCCCCGGATATTTTGGGCGTGTCATCGGGGGCGGGTCTGGGGGCGATTCTGGCCATTTACTTGAACTGGTCTTTGTTTGGCGTGCAGATGGCGGCCTTCGTGGGCGGTTTGCTGGCAGTAGGCATTGTATTGAGCCTGGCGCGTACCTTGCGTCATCATCCACCTATCTTGATTCTGGTGCTGGCCGGGATGGCGGTAGGCACCTTGCTGGGGGCAGGCTTGTCCCTGATCAAAATTCTGGCTGACCCGTATTCCCAGCTTCCCTCCATGACTTTCTGGTTGCTGGGAGGCTTAAGCGCCGTGCGCTCCTACGAGGTCTGGCCTGCGGTGATGATGGTTGGGGCTTGCATCATACCCATCTGGCTGCTGCGCTGGCGTATCAACGTCCTGGCCTTGCAGGATGATGAGGCCCGTTCCTTGGGTATGCCCGTATCAGCATTGCGTGGTTTGCTGATTGTGTGTGCAACCTTAATGACGGCGGTTTGCGTGGCCCTGGCAGGCATTATTGGCTGGGTTGGCCTCTTGATTCCCCATGTGGCCCGCTTGCTGGTGGGTCCAGATTTCTCGCGCTTATTACCTGTCTGCCTGATTGTGGGGGCGGCCTTTCTTTTGTTGACGGACACCTTGGCGCGCAGCATCGGTACCTTGGAATTGCCCCTGGGCGTGTTGACGGCCTTGGTGGGTGCTCCCGGCTTTTTGCTGCTGCTGGCTCGCGGCGCGAGGCAGAAATGAAGGGGCAAGGTTTAGAGGCTATTGATCTGGCGGTGGGCTATGGGCGCAAGCCGGTGGCCAGTCATCTGAATTTGCACCTGCAGACCGGGCAGGTTGTGTGCTTGCTGGGCCCCAATGGCAGTGGCAAGTCCACCTTGCTGCGCACTTTGCTGGGCTTGCAAGCTCCTTTGCAAGGGCAGATATACGTACAGGGCAAGCCTTTGGAGCAATGGAGTCGTCGTGCCCTGGCCCGGCAACTGGCCTATGTGCCGCAAGCTCAGGACTCCGCCTTTGCCTTCACCGTAGAACAATGGGTGTTGCTGGGCTGTGCCAGCGAACTGGCTTGGTACACGCAACCCCGAGAAGAAGACAGGCAGTGGGTAGGCGCATGCCTGGAGCGCCTGGGGATCGCCCAGCTGGGGCAAAAGCGCATTGATCAGATCAGTGGTGGAGAGCGTCAGCTATGTGTGATTGCACGCGCCCTGGTGCAGCGTTCGCAATTTCTGATCATGGACGAACCGGCCTCCAGCCTGGATTTTGCCAATCAGTTGCGTGTGCTGGATCAGGTGGCGCACTTGCGTCAGGAAGGTCTGGGTGTGCTGTTGTGTACCCATCAGCCCGAACATGCGGCCCGTGTTGCTGACTGGGTGATTCTGTACCGTGATGGGGGAATATTGGCGCAAGGCCAGCCCCGCGATATGCTCAGCCAGGCAAGTTTGCGCCAGCTTTACCAATTGCCAGCGCATGCGTTTGAACTGCCTGATTGGTACGCAAGAGGGGCTTAACGCCCCTCTAATTTCTTTACATATTCTTCAGAGCAGCACGCCCGTATTGGTTGTTGTGCTCCACAACGCGCGTCAGCATCGCCATAAAGGTTTGGCGTTGCTTGGCCGTCAGGGGATCGAGCAAGCGCTCCTGCGCCAGGCTCATCCCGGCACTGATCTCCTGCATGGCGGCCAGTCCTGCTTCGGTAATGTAGGTCTGGCGTGATCGGCGGTCTTCGGGGTTAACACGTCGCCCCAGCAAACCTTTTTCCTCCAGCCTGCGGATCACGTCGGCAGAGGTGGTGCGGTCCAGTCCCAGTTCATAGCCAATGGTGGTTTGATCCAGCCAGGGCGAACCCATCAAAACCGACAGCACACCGTGTTGTACAGGGGTGATGTCGTTTCTGCATTCCTCATAAAACATGGCGTAGTGAATCTGGTTAAGACGTCGAACCAGAAAACCGGGCCGGGACCACAGTTTGCGTCGATACAGCTCGGCATTTTCTTCTTCCACTGGACCCAGGATTTCGGCCTCGTCGGCTTCCAGTCGTTCTTCTTGCTTTTGCTCGGCGTGATTCTTCATGGATAAGTCAGTCATCAATTGAGTGGCCTTCAACATATTGCCCAATAGGCAGCACACTGAAAGCAGGACGACCTGCAAAGGGTACGGCAGCCAGGTCGGCGTCTACAAAAAAAGCGAGGTCGCGCTAATGTGAACAGCGCCCCCAATTTCTGATTTGTAGTCATTTTTAAAGGCGCTGTCCACGCCCCAAAGTATATGTGATTTCCCGACTTGCTGAAAACAATAATAATCAGCATACTGATAGATATTGTTGGGGGGTCAAAGGATTGACCTTATGTAAATCAATAATTTAGGGAAAATTTACGGTGAAACGTATTAAAAAAATAGCACTGGAGGAGCACTTCAACGCTGTCGGCTTTGAGGATTATTCCAAAGCCTTTGTCAAACATATCGACAGTGCGGATGCGCGTGAATTGATGGCTCGTTTGCATGATTTTGACGCCCAGCGTTTGGAAGTCATGGATCGTGCCGGTATTGAATATGTGGTGTTGTCGCAAACCGGCCCCGGTGTGCAAGTGGAAAAAGATGTTTCCGTTGCTATCGAGCGTTCGCGTCAAAACAATGATTTTCTGGCGCAGCAAATTGCGCGTCATCCGGACCGTTTGGGCGGCTTTGCCACTTTGCCCATGCAAGACCCCGCCGCCGCCGCACAAGAGCTGACTCGTGCCGTGCAGGACCTGGGTTTGAAGGGCGCTTTGGTTAATGGTCACACGCACGGCGTGTACTACGATGGCCGCGAATACGATGCCTTTTGGGAAACCGTACAGAAGCTGGATGTGCCGTTTTATCTGCATCCCTTTGATGCCTATGAAATGCCCCATGCTTACTCGGGCCACCCCGAGCTGACCGGTGCTACGTGGGGCTGGGGAGTAGAGACAGGTACTCATGCGCTGCGCATGTTGTTCGGTGGCGTGTTTGATCGCTGTCCCGACGTCAAAGTGATTCTGGGTCATATGGGTGAAGGCTTGCCCTTCCAGCGCTGGCGCTATGACAGCCGCTTTGCGGTTTACCCCCATGGTGTCACCTTGCAGCGCAAGCCATCCGAGTACATCGGCAGCAATATTCTGATCACTACCTCTGGCGTCTGTTCTGCTCCGACACTGATGGGAGCGATTGGCGAGATGGGTGCTGAGGCGGTGTTGTTCTCCGTTGATTACCCTTACGAATCCACCGAACTGGCTGCTGACTTTATTGAAGCTGCGCCTATGGATGAGGCCACTCGCGAGCTGGTGTGCTACGGCAATGCGGCCCGTCTGTTCAAGCTGGACCGGAGTTAAGCATGAGCACTTTTCTGTACGGTGCGCATGTTCATGCCAATGGCATTCGTCAGCATTACCTGCGTTACGGTGGTTCAGTCGGTGGGCGCGATCAGCGTCCTGCGGTCATCATCGTGCCAGGCATCACCAGCCCAGCCGTGACCTGGGGTTTTGTGGGCGAGCAGTTCGGCAAGCAGTTTGATACCTACATTCAGGATGTGCGTGGTCGTGGTTTAAGCGAAGCGGCTGAAGGCATGGATTACAGCCTGGATGCGCAGGCGGATGACTTGATCGCCTTGGCTCAAGCCCTGGGTTTGAAGGACTACATTGTGGTCGGTCACTCCATGGGTGCGCGCATTGGTTTGCGTGCGGCGCATAAGAACAGCGATGGTCTGAACCGTCTGGTCATGGTTGATCCTCCCGTCTCTGGCCCAGATCGCCGTGCTTACCCGTCCAAGTTGCCGTGGTACGTGGATTCCATGGCGATGGCTCGCAAGGGTTGTACGGCTGAAGACATGCGTGCCTTCTGCCCGACCTGGACCGAAGAGCAATTGCAGCTGCGTGCTCAGTGGTTGCACACCTGCCACGAGCCTGCGATTCTGGCCAGCTTTGAAAGTTTCCACACCGACGATATTCACGTCGACTTCCCACACTTGAAGGTCCCTGCTTTGCTGATGACTGCCGAGCGTGGTGATGTGGTGCGTGATGAGGATATGGCCGAGATTCAGCAACTGGCCTCTGGCGTTCAGCACGTACGCGTGCCCAATGCAGGTCACATGATTCCTTGGGACAACGAGGCCGGCTTTTACGAGGCCTTCGGTGATTTCCTGGGCCAGCGCCTGGTGTGATGTTGATGGGGCCGCTACGGTGGCCCTGTCGTGACAAGGCATGTCGGTTTGAAGCCGAGGTGTCTCACAAGGAGAGACTAAATGGCAGTAAGTGATTACCAACTTATCGAGGCGTGGCAAGAAGTGCTGCGCCTGTCCAAGCTGGAAGCAGGTCAAACGGTGACTTTGTTAACCAGCTCCACGACCAATCAGCAAACCATGCAGTGTGCACAGACTGCCGCCCAGTCCATGGGCGCTATTGTGAACCGCCTGGACTTGTTGCCGGTCAATGCAGAAAAAGCCTTGAGCCGGGATTCCCTGGCTTACCTAGGTACGACGCCTTTAACGGGTAATGAAGCAGCGATCGCAGCCTTGAAGGCCAGCGATCTGGTGCTGGATTTGATGACCTTGCTCTTCTCGCCCGAGCAGATCGACATTCTGAAGTCGGGTACCAAGATTCTGTTGGCGGTA
>SMEN01000229.1_pt1 | contig 18185 bp, 14 predicted proteins | sample 2456271 | NCBI WGS metagenome assembly SMEN01 (sample SAMN10132593, study PRJNA489261) | soil metagenome | isolation source: day1 control-loamy sand soil ammended with raw manure from dairy cow... | place: USA | collected 2015-04-01 | reverse complement strand
CCCTATCTCGGGCCGGATCGTCCACAACATCATTTGGAACGAGACCGGAAGCTCATATATACGCGTGAAGATCGGCGCCGTTCAGGAATAGTTGCATCACTTGGAGGCTAGTCATTCCCGCTTGGAGACGTACTGGATCCCAATGACAATATTTATGGTCCGCAAAGACCGTTTCTGGTGGTAACCGGATCCACGAATAAGCGCTGTTGCGGTAGACGCCTTGCATCGACGCGATGGCGTGTGCAATGAAATCGTCGGAGAGAAACTGGAGTTTTCGCTTCGTTTTGAACTTTCGCATCACTGAAAATGGCTCAGTCCACCGCACAAGCTGATGCATGCTGGGAGGAGTTTAGGCGGAGTGGCTCTGAAAGAGAATATCCGGTGGATCTGTTCGAGAATATTACTGTTTGCCCGAGGTTAGCTCTGAACCGCAATTTTGGTGGCTCTGAAAGAGTCAATTATTTATTCTGATACGACAGATGAACATCCATGCAGCATTTTCATCGATGATTGGTTTCGGCGCAGAAGAGGAGAAACCACGGTATCCTTCTGCGACGGCACCTTTGATCCTAAGAAGATTCTCGGATAACTGGTTTAGTGATGACTTGGATGCTGGTAGATACCGGTAATGAAGTGCAACAGCACTTACCTGGTTATGGAAGCCCAACGAAGAAATGGGGCAAAGTGTGCGGAAGTTAAGAATGAAACGCGAACTTATCTTGAATACATCGAGATAAAGTACACGAAACACCTCAATGCCCAGGCACTCAAATTAATATAGTTGTACGTCGCCTTAGGATGACTGCAATTCTCATCGCCCGACTGGGCTACAACTATCATTTTTAATCTTGGTGAACTCGCACTGGTACGGACGTCTAACAAGCAACTATGAGTCCAACTCCTGATAAAAATTGCGGTAGAGCTTGTCATAGGTTTGCCGAGCATGAGGACCTCGAAGTGGAACATATGATGTCATTGCATCTGTTCCACACGTGTTGTTGGAAGATCGCCGGCGACCTTCAGGGCAACCATCGTCCTTGTATGCGGGGGAGTGTAGCTAACCCCGTTTCGCTGAAAGGAAGATGGTGGTCATCGTTTGTCTATTCCAGTCTCGTCGCACTGAAGTTGATTCATATGTTCACGTTGCCGCGCAATGGATTAATTGAGCCATGTGCTCTGTGGAGGAAGGTTGCGTACTTCTGGATTTCTTTTTCGGCATTGACTCCGTATAAGGCCAATAGTAGCCAATATAGTTTTTACCGGATTACACGGCCAAGACCGCGAAGCGGGAATCGAGAGTCTAATGTTTCACGTGAAACGTCTCGTCTTCTGTCATTGCGACCGTCATATACGTATATAAAGCTCCCCCTCTCGTAAGCCACAGTTACCGAGAACGAATACCTCGTATCCAGTTTCAAGGGTTTAGTAGGAGCGTTCTACATATCTTGGTGCAATAGGTCGTTTGCGCCTAGTTTGTGGATAGTAATGGTTTGAGGCCGGAGCTCATAGCGGTTGCTGCGGGAATCTTGTAATCGCACTTCTGCCGAACGACACATTTGTGTATAGCCCTACGGCACCATATGCCTGAAGGTACGCTAGCCCGCCATTGACGTAAGACGGAGGACCAGAAGGTCGACGTCTTGTCGTCAATCGTTCGACAACAGTCGTCAAAAAGTTGAACACGGACTGTTTGCAGTTTACTGATTACCCGCTTCAGAATTGGCAGAACGTCTCTAGCCTTTCTTTGGCTGCGATCATTTGTTTAGCCAACGAAGGTTGGTCTCCTGGGTTCGAACTAGTACGAACATGGCCGACAAATGTGTGCCGACGTATTGTTCACCATGTCGTTCGTGATTCTGCCGGGTCCAAAAGACCGAAGGAAGAAGACACCTGAATTCGTTCTGATGTAACTAACGCTTCCTAGACTTGGTCAACCATTAATAGGTATAAAGCAATAACCTCGAACTTACTCTCCCTTGAACTTGGTTAGTAGCTTCGTTTCACGTGAAACATTAGTCCGCTCAGCGACGCATCATTGAACGAAAGATGATTCGATCCTTGTTTCACGTGAAACAAACTGATCGTTTGCAAAGATACTGAAATTTATCCCCGCGAAGGTTCGAACGTAGATTAGGCGTCAGGCTTGTCGGTTTGACCTTGAAGTAGACGGCAAATTCTAGAACCTACCCCGAAACATAGTTAGTGAAGCTGAGACCAGGGAAAAAAGGGGAGCGGTGGACAACTTCGCGAGTCAGAATAAGAACAGATCCTAGTAGCCGCAGGTTCACTGGGAAGACTGAGATCTAGAAAATGCCATTGGGTGAGCGCTCAAGGAATCAGATAGTCATGTAACCGGCCAGGGTGACTGGAGCAGTCTGGAGCGTCGAGAACCGAGCACCCCCAAGCGTTGATGAGCCGTCAGTAGGCCAACAAACCACAGGCTAATGACCCCGAAGCTTGCTAGAAACCTCACAAGGGCCTGGAATGCGTACCTGAACGGCCTCCGGAGTGACATTGGGCATTTCGGACTCTGATAGGTCGTCTCAGGGGGCGTAGAGGTCGCCTACCTCAGTTCGCACAGTTGTCAGCTTCCCCCACGTTAATGGAGCGGCTATTTCCAAGCGCACGATGCGAACTGTCGCTGCCTAGATACAGACCTTTATGCAGGCTGCCGTAGGTCTACTGGGGGACTAGAGGATGTAGCTGGTTTGTCGATAACTCCCAGAAGGAATTAGCTATGACGGGTGTTCAGCGCAACCAGTGCGGGTCGTGAAGCTGGATTGAGGAACCAAGCTTATTGACAGGGGTTTATGAGCGATACGTTTTTAGACGCAATACGAACTTTCAGAAGTGTCATTTACAAGAGCATCTACTCTGCAAATGGCTTCGTGGAAGCTCGCACGTCGGGTTTTCCAGGGGGAATGCTGCGCTAAGGGTGTTAGCTCGCAGGAACCAGATCTCATAGAAACACTCCACTGCGAGATAGAACGCAGGTACTTTAGGGGTGCTCCTCGAATGAAATGGATCAACATGTTTAGTTTTCTACCAGGGTCGCATGTTGCCGGTGAATCGTTAGATATACGCGAAGGATAGTACTCATACTCAGATTTTGGTTCTTCATGCGCACCATCGTGTTCCGGGCAGTCTGAGTAACCTATGCTGGGCCGTATTGCCGGCAGGAAATCATCATGAGGAAACCACCTACATTGTCCAGGGATGATGGGAACTTCCCGGTGTGTTGAGCACTGTCAGAGATCTATGGATTTTGAGGTTCAAGGAAAGGACGAATCAAATCCTTGCAGCCACTCAAATCCGAGATTCGGAGTTTTAGCCTGCAATGTGGGACCGATCGTGGCCGTTCCTGAATCGTCAGTTCAATCATTAGTGAAGTTGCAGAGTATGGTCCAGTGGATTCTTCACGCTGACGACCGATAAGTGTACTGGGTTCCAGGCGAGGGTCCGTGGGACAACTTTGAACCGCTGATTCTATGCGTCGAGATGGAGGAGAGAGCCTTGGACAGGCCACACGATCAAGGCGAAGAATATTAGGGAAGATATACATTCTCTCGGCATCGCAGCTTGGGAACTCTGATTCAATGTACCCTCGCATGGACCTGGACACTGAATGCCGGGGAAAAGTGGGCAGTAAAATCCGCAGGTATCGGCGTACGCAAAGATGATCGATTCCTGCAATATCTCTTAGAATCGCCACCATAGGAAGAGCGTCTACCACCACGAGCAGCTGGTAGCTCTTTCAAGAGACATACTCTGGCAATCATTGGCTGAGTAAAAAATCTTGTGTTCGACCTAGGAAACATGGAGCCGGCGGCCACCACTTGTAGCGTCGAAACTGAGTTACTTGGAACTGAACAACAAGAAGCGATCGTAGGGCCTTTTCAAAACAAGAGACGCTTGCCGTTTAGACTCATGGCATCAGAACAACGAAATTCTTGATCTTAAGGAACACGGTAAATCAGAAACCCAGAATCAGTGATGGATCGACGTGAGTATGATTCTTGCTCGAGAAGAAACGAAGACGTGCAACCATACATGCGTGAGGCTCGAAACTAGGGAACGGGTTGGGGGGCCAAAAATATCTGATTTTGGGAGCTTTACAGCTTTTTCATCTTGAATGAATTCAAAAACAAAGTCTTTAATTTGTATAGTTGCTTCCAGTTGCCAAGACAGCCTTCGAATCAGAAACTGCCTAACCTGGACTGGGGTAAGGGTGTAAAAGGGCCCGCGTTAAGCCACTGCTGAAAATATTTGGTTAAAAAAGAAGTGAGGATCAACCGCTAGGTGGATCCTCACTTCAATCAGTTCTTCGACTTAGAGGTATTCGGCGAAGTCCTTCTCGATAACTGCCTTTGGCTTAGCACCGATCGAGGTCGCGACGTGCTCGCCACCCTTGAATACGTATACAGCAGGAATGCTGGTGATTCCGTACTTTGCGGCGATGGCCTGGTTCTCATCAACGTTGACCTTCACGACGTCAACCTTCGCAGCGTGCTCTTCTGCGATCTGATCCAGGATTGGACCGAGCTGGCGGCAAGGGCCGCACCATTCAGCCCAGAAATCGACGATGACTGGCTTGTCGGCATCCAGGACTTCAGCCTGGAAGGTTGCTTCAGTTACTGCTTTTGCGTTGCTCATGAGAGACAACCCCTTTCTGAGAAAACTATTAGGCGGTAGCGAGGGTTTCGGACACGTTGGCCAGGTAGTGCTCCACGTCCTGGGCTGCGGCGCAGCCCGAGCCTGCCGCGGTGATGGCCTGGCGGTAGGTGGAATCGATGACGTCTCCGGCAGCGAATACGCCAGGAAGCGAGGTTTTCGAGGTACGTCCATCGACGGCGATGGTGCCTTCGGCAGTGAGCTCCAGCTGGTCCTTGACCAGATCCACGCGTGGGTCATTGCCGATGGCTACGAAGATGCCGGTGACATTTACAGTGGTTTCTTCGCCGCTGTTGCGGTTCTTCACGACCAGGCCGTCGACCTTGTCGGCGCCGTTGATGCCGATAACTTCGGAGTCCCAGATGAACTCAATTTTCTCGTGGGCCAGGGCGCGGTCTGCCATGATCTTCGAGGCGCGCAGCTCATTGCGGCGGTGCACCACGATGACCTTGGCAGCGAATTTGGTCAGGAAGAGGGCTTCTTCCATGGCTGAGTCGCCACCACCGATCACAGCAATGGTCTGCTCGCGGAAGAAGAAACCGTCGCAAGTCGCGCACCACGAGACGCCGTGTCCGGAGAGGCGCTTCTCGTCTTCCAGGCCGAGCTCGCGGTAGGCGGAGCCGGTCGAGACGATGATGGAGCGCGCGCGGTAGACAGTACCATCTGCGAGGGATAGGGTCTTGATCTCGCCTTCGAGGTTCATCTCGGTGACATCATCGAAGAGAATTTCAGCGCCGAAGCGTTCTGCCTGCTTCTGCATGTTGTCCATGAGATCTGGACCCATGATGCCTTCAGGGAATCCAGGGAAGTTTTCCACATCGGTGGTATTCATCAGTTCGCCGCCAGCAGTGACGGAGCCAGCGATAACCAGCGGGTTCAGATTTGCACGGGCGGTGTAAATCGCGGCGGTGTAACCGGCAGGACCCGAGCCGACAATGATGACATCGCGGATTTCTTCGTTCTGTGCTGAAGTCACGGGGGTAGAACCCTTTCGTTCTAATAATGCGAGGTGGATAGCAAGGTCTTACCTCACTATCCACCTCAACGCATTGCTTTCGTAAAAAATTCCGCTTCTATTACTTGGCGGAGAATTCACCGATCTGGAGACCGAATGGACGCGAATCATTGCCACCGGATGCCTTGCGAGGCAGCTCGGTGATGTTCAGGAACACGTGGTTCCCTTCCATATGATCCTTGTCGTCGCCCTTGACGGTGACCGAGACCGAAGGGCCGGAGAACGAACCCTTGGCTACGGACTTGGCGTCGCCTAGATCATCGGATTCGCCTACGAGGATTTCGTAGTCTCCGCCGGTGCCGTTCAGGCCTTCGAGATTGACCTCGGAGATCTTTGACTTCTCTTCCAACTCCAAAATGAAGACCATGTTTGAAGCGAAGCCGCCGAAGTCAGCGGTGGTGAAGGAGTAGGTGGCGTAGGCGCTCGAGGCATTGCCGTCGATCATCTTGCTCAACCTGTCATCGGTTTCGGAATTCAGCTGCTGATTTCCAGGAACCAGACGGGATACGTCAGCGATCTCAGGGGCAGGCAAAGACGGCTCAGAGGATTCTTTTTCCTTGTCCGACTCAGATGGCTTTTCCGAGGATTCCACGGAAGTTGGCGAAGTGCTATCGGCAGTGGTGTTCTTGTCGCCACCAAGGAAGTTGAAGGCGAAGACTACGGCAACTACCAGCACGATGAGCAATACGGCACCTACCAGCAGGCGGGTACCCTTCGAACCGCTCTCTTCCTCGTCCTGCTCATCAACCTGTGGATCCTGGGCAGGAGCATTCTTGGCAGCAGCTGGGAAGGTGGAAGCCTTTGGAGCGGCAGCTGCAGCACCCGCAGCAGCTCCTGCACCAGCAGCAGCGCCAGTGGCGGCACCGGCAACAGCGGCGCCCTTCTTCTTGGCTGGCTTCTCTTCTTCCTGCGCAGCCTTATTGGCTTCAGCAGGCTCCTTTGAAGGCTTAGCCGGCGAATTGCCCTTGGACTGGGCCGCAGCCGCCAAAGCTGCAGTTGCCGTGACATTTGGTTCGTCCTCGTCTTCCAGACGGGAGACCTTTGGCTTGTCTTGTGGCTTTGGCTTTTCTACAGGTGCAACCGGTGTAGCCACGGTTGCAGGAACCTGCTCATTAGGTGCGGTCTGGTCGAACTGCTCTTCTTCGCCAGGCTGTTCCTGATTCTTCTTGCCGAAGCGGTTCTTCAGACCAGCGAAGCCGCCAGCCAAGGCCGAACCGATCTTGCCTTGGTGTTCCGGCTCGTCATCGTACTGAAGCTGTTCGTAGTACTCGTTGTCGTCTTCGTAGGTCTCTGGGACGGCCTGACGGGACTCGCCGAAGATCTCGGTGCCCAAGGTGTCGGTGAAGAACGGTTCTACGTATGGAGCGTCGTCGGTTTCCAACACCAGATCCAATAGATCTGAGGAACGCGCGGTGTTGGCCACGAGGTAGGTCTGGTTGGAGTCAGTGATGCCCAGATCCAGAACCTGTACGTTGGAAGCACGCTCGCCCATGGCGATTTCACGTGCGCTCGTTGCCAACTGCGAAGAGTTCTCCACGGAAGCCACCATGATGCTGACCGTGCGGTTCAGTACCTGATCCACGCCACCGAGTACCAAGTCTCCTTCAGCTGATGAAAGGACGCTCTCGGTGACCTGGTAGCGACCGCTGAGGACTGAGCCGACATCAATTGGCTGCGACACGTGCATCTCCAAGGGGTTGGTTTTGGTTCGGTGGCAGTCCGCAGACTACCACCTGCCATGTTACCGGTCGGAACAGGCTATTTGGTGCCCATTTGCCCAGAATCACTGGCAAGTTTCCGTGGATTATTTGCCTTTGAGCCCTGGGATTCTGCGAAGGATCGGACCGAGGAAGCCATGGAGCTCGGGAACCTTGGTTTTGTAGAGCAGGCCAATGAAGACAATACCCATTACAAAGGCCACGATAGCCACCGAAATCAGAGCGGTAAACACCGAGTCGTAGGCGAATCCGAAGTTGAATCCACCCAGCAACCAAAGCGCCACAACGCCAATGCCGGCGGAGAGCGTGGCCATCCATCCAACGCGGATGTAGGTGTCGATAACCGAGGAAACACCGTAGTTTCCGTAGCGACGCTTGATCAGATAGTGGGTGCCGATGCAGGTTAGAACGTTGGTCAACCCGTAGATGAAGGCAATCGCGGCGGCGATATGAAGCGGATCGATCAAGGCAGCAGCTAGGAATGCCAGGACCAGTCCCACAGCCGCTGTGGCCGACTGGATCAGCATCGGGGTGCGCGTGTCTTCCTCTGCATAGAAAACACGCAGCATGAAGAACTGCAGGGACTTGAATGGCAGGCCAAGCGCGGTGAGCACCAGCAATTGGCCAAGGGCTCCGGCCGCCTGTGCTGCATTTTCGGAACTGCCTGCGAACAACCGGCCCAGTGGACCAGCGAGCACGATGAAGACCAGGGTGCAGAACACGATAGGAATGGCGGTGGAGCGCATGCCCTGATTCAGCAGCTTGCCAACGTCTTTGCGGCGGTTCTCAGTGAAAGCACGGGCGAAGTCATTGAACAGCACGGTGGCAACGGTCAGCGCGAACAGCGAATGCGGCAGCACCGTGATCAGCTGCGAGGTATTCAACGCATACTCGCCGGCCACCGAGGCAGCCTGTTCGGACGGCAGGTGCGTTCGAGCGGCAGTAGCTCCAGAAACGATCTTGGAATAGACCAGTGAGGAGAGGTTGCCGATCACCATGGCCGCCAGGGTCCAGATGGCCAGCTTGCCCACGTGGCGCAGCCCCATGCCGCGCCATTGGAAGTCCAAGGTGAGCTTCAGCCCGGTCTTCTTCAATGGCCAGAACAGTACTACGGATTGCAATACGATTCCCAAGGTGGCGCCGCCGGCCAGCCACATGGTTTTGACGCTGCTCCAGTCCTGCATCGGATCACCCGAAGAATAAGCTCCGAAGGTCAGGATGAAGGCGCCAATGACGATCAGCTGAATGACGTTGTTGACCGCAGGAGCCCACAAGAACGCGGCAAAACGGCCATTGGCATTCAGTACCTGGCCCAGCACAGCATAGAGCCCATAGAAGAAGATCTGCGGCAGCGACCAGTAGGCGAAGGCCGTTCCCAACGCGATCATCGGCTCGGTCCAGTTATTGGTGAGCACCGTAATCAATGGCTTGGCGCAGAGGGTGAGAATCAATGTCAGGATTCCCATGCCCACCACGGTCAGCGTGACTAATTTGGAGGTGTACGCGGCACCGCGGTCTTTGGCTTTGGAAGCCTTGATCAACTGCGGGATGAGCACGACATTGAAAATGCCGCCAGCCAAGAGCATGTAGATGATGGTTGGAATGACATTGGCTTTTTCAAAGATGTCCGCAACCGAAGTCACCGAGCCAATGGCCATTGCCAGGAAGGCAGTTCGCACGAAGCCCAGTACGCGGGAAACCATCGTGCCGGAGGCCATCAGGGCATAAATTTTGGAGCGCGAACCCGCTGGCTGCGCTGTGTGCTGTTGCTGTGGAGGTTCGGCGACTACGTCCGTGGCTCCGGTGTGTGGCTGATCGGAGCCGGCAGATGAATTAGGAACCTGAGACATGCTTTGTAAGGACCTCGCGTGCCAGATCAGCGATCCGGCGCTCATTAGGGAAGGACAGGCGCTTGCCCAGGGAGCCCAGAGGCACCCAGGCAACATCGACGGCCTCATGATCGGGATCATTCTCGATCGTCAGATGTCCGCCGGTAGCTTCCAGTAGAAAATGGTGCACGGTCTTGTGCACACGGTAATTCGTCACGGTGAACCAGTAGTCAACCGAGCCCAGCGGGGCGAGGATTCGCCCGGCGATGCCGGTTTCTTCCTCGATTTCGCGGATTGCCGCTTCCTCATTGGTTTCCACGCCCTCCGGGTGGCCCTTGGGCAGGCACCATTCCAATCGTCCGCCACGGTTGTACCGGGCAATAATTGCCACGGGGAAACTTGGGTCATTGAAGTCGATCACGATGCCACCGGAGGAGACCTCTTCCACGGTGGGAAGGCTCGTGTGGCCGCCGGTTGCCTGCGCATGAGCCATTGACGCAGTCAATGGGGTGCGCTTTGGGGCAGACGGGATCGGACGTTTCATGGAACCACTCTATCGAGAAAGTACCGTTCCTCGCCTGATCGACGTGGATGAGTAAGTTATCTCGCAGGGGATTTCGCCGAAATTTCAAGCATTCTTCCCAGATTTCTGGCACGCTTAAGTAACTATGCATGCACTTCCCTCGCCTGACGCGTTGCGTCAAATCCTGCCCTCGGTCATTTTCGACTTGGCCGACCGTTTTGTTCGGGCGGGTCATGAGTTGTCTCTAGTCGGTGGACCGGTTCGCGACCTGTACTTGGGACGGGTATCCCCGGACCTGGACTTCACTACTAGCGCACGTCCGGAAGAAACCATCAAGGTGATCTCAGGGTGGGCCGATAACATTTGGGATGTGGGACGCGAGTTTGGAACTATCGCTTTCAAAAAGGGCGAACACACCTTAGAAGTCACGACCTACCGCGCTGATGCCTATGACAAGGAATCACGTAAGCCGATCGTCGCTTTTGGCGATAACTTGCATGACGATCTGTTCCGTCGTGACTTCACCATGAACTCCATGGCACTTCGCTTGCCACAGCTCGAGCTGGTAGATCCCTTTGACGGAGTGAGTTCCCTGGAAGATGGATCCATCCGCACTCCTGGAGCTCCGGATATCTCCTTCTCTGATGATCCGCTGCGCATGATGCGAGCTGCTCGATTCGCTTCGCAGCTGAAAATCGAAGTAAGCCCAGAAGTTCGCAAAGCCATGAGCGAAATGACCGATCGCATCGACATCATTTCCGCTGAACGTGTCCGTGATGAGCTGATCAAGCTGATTAACGGCGCCGACCCGCGAGCTGGCATTAATCTGCTGGTGGAATCGGGTCTGGCGGACAAGGTGCTGCCCGAAGTTTCGGCACTGCGCTTGGAAATCGATGAGCACCACCGCCATAAGGATGTCTACCAGCACTCGCTGACCGTGCTGGAACAGGCGATCGCCTTGGAAACCGATGACGACGGGCCGGTCCCCGGTCCGAACTTCATTTTGCGCTTCGCTGCGCTGATGCATGACATCGGCAAGCCTGCGACCCGAAAATTTGAACCAAGCGGCGCAGTGTCCTTCCGCCATCACGACATGGTGGGCTCCAAGCTCACCAAGGCACGGATGCGCGCACTGCGTTTCGACAAGGACACCACCAAGGCCGTAGCACGCCTGGTGGAGCTTCATATGCGCTTCTATGGCTACGGCGAGGCTGGCTGGACTGACTCCGCAGTACGCCGTTACGTCACTGATGCGGGAGATCTGCTCGAGCACCTGCACCGCTTGACCCGTTCGGATGTCACCACGCGCAATCGTAAGAAGGCTGACCGCCTGGGGTTTGCCTACGACGACCTCGAGGCGCGCATCGCGAAGATCGCCGAGCAAGAAGAACTGCAGTCCATTCGTCCAGACCTCGATGGCGAGCAGATCATGCGCCTGCTGGATATCAAGCCGAGCAAGGTCGTTGGCCGCGCGTACAAGTTCCTCTTGGAACTGCGTTTGGATGAAGGCCCACTGGGTGAACAAATTGCCACCGAGCGCTTGCGGAACTGGTGGAAAGAGCAGCCTGAAGCTCAAAATCTGACTACCGAAGAGTAATCTTTGACCTGACCGTCAAGGCAAAAGCACCTGAAATCCGCAAGGATTCAGGTGCTTTTCTCGTCCCGGGAAAAGTTCTTAAATATTTTGCGCTAATTTGTAGCACGAACAGCTAAATCCATGTATGCTGAATACTGTGATTGGGAAGTCTCAATGAGACTTGCGGATCGAGAAATTTTTCCAAAGAGGCCCCATGGAATACATGGTTAGGCCGAGAACAGATTTTAGGAGGTGGCGAAATGATTAATACCAATTGGTACACAGAGACTCATCGCGGAGCGCGATTTAATGGCTTCTCTCGTATGACTCGTCTTTGCAAGTACATTTCCCCAACCTCCGGACTAGCGGATTTTTAACCCAAGGTAAATCCCGCCTAAGTTCCTGAGGTTGCAGGTCAGTATTCGACTCTCTCCCTTAGGAACTTTTTTCATGTCCAGCCCACTGTTCACCTCGTCCGCTCAACGGGCAGTTCGCACCTCGGAATTAATCTTCGCAGGTCCAGAAAGCCTGAAAGCTCGCGCAATTTCAACTACGCGCCAAGATCTTCCCGCCCCTTCGACACTGACCGAAGGGAGGGAGAATAAATGAAAAAGCGTCAAAGCAAGCGCAAGTTCACCAATCTCGATAGCACTGAATTCCATCGCAGCATGCGTCAGCGTGAGCTGAAGAACCACGTGCCAGCAGAAATGTACTTCCGGATTCGCTGAGGCCGACAACGCCATTACCGTTGTCAGCTAACTAGAATTTGAGGTACACAAGATGAACTCGCTAGGTATTTCCAAGAGGCCCGCCGGCCTTCAAGCCGGCGGGCTTTCCGCATCCACGGCAAGGTTGGATGCAACAATGGCCAGGACCTTTCGGTCCTGGCCATCGCTTTGCCTCTTGCTAAGGCTTAGCGCTCGATGTCACCGCGGATGAAGGCTTCCACCTTGTTGCGTGCGCTCTCATCGTCGTACTGCTCTGGTGGCGACTTCATGAAGTAACTCGATGCCGACAGGATCGGACCACCGATGCCGCGGTCCAGGGCGATCTTCGCTGCACGAACAGCGTCAATGATCACGCCGGCCGAGTTTGGCGAGTCCCAAACTTCCAGCTTGTATTCCAGGTTCACTGGAGCGTCGCCGAAGTTGCGGCCTTCCAGGCGAACGAAGGCCCACTTGCGGTCATCCAGCCAAGCAACGTAGTCGCTTGGACCGATGTGAACATCGTCTTCGCCCAGGGCGGCCGAGGTGTTCGAGGTGACTGCCTGGGTCTTGGAGATCTTCTTGGATTCCAAGCGCTCGCGCTCGAGCATGTTCTTGAAGTCCATGTTGCCGCCGACGTTCAGCTGGTAGGTGCGGTCCAGGACCACGCCGCGGTCTTCGAACAGCTTCGCCATCACACGGTGGGTGATGGTTGCGCCGATCTGGCTCTTGATGTCATCGCCAACGATTGGCACACCGGCATCGGTGAACTTCTGGGCCCACTCCGGGGTTCCGGCAATGAATACTGGCAGTGCATTGACGAAAGCAACGCCGGCGTCGATGGCGCACTGCGCGTAGAACTTGGCAGCCTTCTCGGAGCCAACTGGCAGGTAGCAGACCAGAACGTCGACCTTGTTGTCCTTGAGGGACTGCACGATATCTACTGGAGCCGCGTCGGACTCTTCGATGGTCTCGCGGTAATACTTGCCCAGTCCGTCAAAGGTGTGGCCGCGCTGAACGGTCACGCCGGTGGTTGGAACGTCGGCAATCTTGATGGTGTTGTTCTCGCTGGCCAGAATGGCTTCCGAGAGGTCGAGGCCGACCTTCTTGGCGTCGACATCGTAGGCAGCAACGAACTGAACGTCGCCAACGTGGTACTGGCCGAACTGCACGTGCATGAGACCGGGAACGGTGGCATCAGCATCGGCGTTTCGGTAGTACTCGACACCTTGGATAAGGGAAGTGGCGCAGTTGCCTACGCCTACGATGGCAACGCGAATCGGGTTCGCCGACACATGAACTCCTTATTGAAATGTATAAATCCTTTGGACATTCGGGCGCGCGAAAGCGTGTCCCGCAAAATGACCCATATTGATCGTAAGTCTTAATGGAGCCCAAACATTCCCAATCGTGCCCGTTATCACCGAATAACTCTTGGGAAACTGTGCTTGGATAGGGCAAAGTGGCAGGGCTCTTACTTCGGTTCACTGCCGAAGTTTGCAAAAACGTACGAGAGCTAGATCCAATACACTCATGACTGATTCTGCTGCAGCACGTTAGAATGCCCTTCATGAATAAAGTGAGTTTTACTCATGACAATGAATTTGCACCATTTCTGCGTGCTTGCCTGAAATAGCGTCGCAACTTCACCAATACTTTGACTAGAGGCGAAGGCAAAGTGGTTCTCAGTCGATGGCGCAATGGCTGGCGACGGATAAAAGCCAGCATCTGCGGATCAGTTTGCAGTTTCCCGGCTCGAGCTCGCTGCGCGAGCACCTCGAGGGCATGGATGAAACTGTGGTCAACCCTGTGGAAGTAATTTTCCCTCAACCATGCTTTGTTGGGTTCGCCGAAGTTCAGGCCCACGACATCATCCAAGGTGCCGATCACGCCCGAAGCGGTAAAGACCGTATTGATCATCTGAGCGCTGACACCAAAGTCCGAGAGAATCAGAGTCGGCAGACCTCGATCCAGGGATTCGAGTGCAGCAGTTGAGGATACCGTGACCAGAGCACTGCCAGCTGCCAGTGCTTCACTCATTGAACCGGTATCAAAGCGAAGCTGCGAGTCCTTGCTGATTCGATGCTCTGACTGCAGCTTGGTGAACAGCGAGTCGTAGGGAAAGGCCTCAAGATGAGTCTGCGGTTCGCCAGCCTTGGCGCGCAGCTTGATTACCACCTCGAGCTCTGGATTCAGTTTGCTGGCCTGCTCGAGAGCCAGCAAGATTGATTCGCGTTCACTCTGTTCAGCGGGCACCTTCGCCTGCGGGGCGAACACCAAGCGGTCGACCACGTGGTTTTGTTCTGGAGGAAAGCCTGCAGAATGCAAGAACGGCAGCTTGCTGACCATGATTGTCGGCTGGTGCCCGGGCTGGCCCTCGGTCATGAATGAGAAATCCCGTGCTTCAGCATGCGAGTGGCAGATGAAAGCATCGCCGGCTCGACGATAATTCCAACCCTTCTGCGTTGCGGGAAAGGCAACGCCAGGCAGTGCCGAGATCAGTGCGGTGCAGCGGCCATCTGTCGGTTCGGTACGCAGCATGCGCGAGTAGATCTCGGCAACAACTGGACCGGTGGCCGAGGCAAAAATAATATCTTCATCGACGGAGTCAGCTTCCAACTGCGATACCGAAACCACCTGCAAGGCGGCAGGATCAAGATCGGTGCCTTCAAAGGCAGCGGCGATCTGCTGGGCAGTTGGCATCACCGGGGTGCGCGCCAGATACACCTTGCGGTCCCAACCAGGACCTAAGCGGTGCAAGAAACTTGTTGCCAGTTTCAGATAGGAATCCGAGTCGGCGATGGCAAGAATTGAAGGCTTCATCAGGGCAGTCACACCTTCAGTGAACTAGATAGGTGCTCGCGCAGCTCAATGGGAGTACTTGCAGTCCACCAGCCATCGGGAACGGCCTGGGGATAGAGGAAACGGGAATCAGGACCCAGCAACAGGCGCAGGGAAGGAATTACCGTGGAGGGCAAGGCGCGGATCTCCTGGCCCGGGCGCAAAACTCGCAAACGCATCTCAATGGGAATGGTGTGCTCCTTGAGCACCACCTGGTCAATGGTGGAAATCTTCGCCAATAATTCGGGAGTTTCACGGCGATGCGGGAAGTAGGCAACCGGACCTTCTGCAGCGATCTCTTCGATCCACTGCAAATACGGCTGCTCATGAATCAGGTTGTCGGCGACCATGGCAGAACCAATGAGCAAGGTAGGTTCGGTGAACTTCTCAGCCACCGGCTGCGTCGCGAGCCACTCGAACTTGTGCTGCGCGAATTTGATTCCCAGATCAGCCATCCTCTGCCGGGATTCGAGGTCGACATATAGCGCTGAAACGATCAGCAAACGATCTTCGCGGGCCAACTGGCGCAAACGATGCCAAGCGGCCAACCCCATGGCCGTTCGCGCAGCAGAATTCTTGGTTCGGGCACGCACCAACGGAGTCGGATCAGCGGAAATCAGCTGCTTGATCAGTGCCAGCGTAGCCATGCCATCATCGATGATCACTATTTCTTTGGCGCGTACTCCGGCGAGCAAGGCACGTTGGATCTTGCCTGAGTAGGCGTCGCCGGTGACGTACCGTTCGGCAGCACTTTTGGGCTGTGGTGGTTTACGCGCCGCCGGCTCGAACTGCACCCCGGCAGGGGCATGACGCAGCATCGCTTCGGTCGTGGCTTCCAGTGGCATCCCATGACGGGGAATGATCCGGATGTCGGTGCCCAGCAGCCCGGCAGCGTGCGTTTCCACCGCAGAAAGCAGCTGCAATGGCGACTCGACCCAAACGTGTGCCGTGCCGAAACGGGGACGCGGGACCTCGTTGGTGTCATGTTGAGTCAGTTTCATCATGGTGAGGGTCATTTTGCCAGTCGGCCCAGGGATTTGGAAAGCGTATCAAGGCGTTTAGACCCATGGCGCAGTACACGACGCGATGCGCCACGAACCTTCGAAGGCAGTGAACGGCGTGAGCTGATGTGCGCCCAGCGCGGAGGCAGCTCGAGCTTGGTGATGCGGCGGCGCTTGAAATGGGCCGAGAACTCCGGGTAGTGCGCGGCCAGGAAGGATTCAGCCTGCTCACGCAGATGAGGCAGCTGGGCAGCCTGCATGCAGTAGGCGACGGCAAGCAGCAGGTCGGACAGGCGATCCTCCGCACCGCTGTGCTCGGGAACCGGCAAGTCCTGGACAAACAGCGCGTGGATGATGGACAGCGGGATGCGGTTTGAATTCTCATAGGGTGCCAGGGCCTGCAACAGCATGCCGGTACCCACCGCGTAGACCTCGGTGCCCAAGATGAATTTGGCGGTGGCCAATCCGGTGGAGAAGCAAGAGATCACCACAGCAGGGCGCACCGCGGCAATGACGGTTTCGGCCAGGTGGTCGGTGTTCAGCAGCCGGAAATCCAATCCCATGTCCTTCGCAGCGGCAGCCAGCCGGGCAGCCGAGGTGGCGCTGGCCGAAGGGTGGGCCTTGAATAAGACGGTGGAAATTTCGCGCCGCGATACTTCGTTGAGCATCTCCAAGTGCAGCTCAAATTCTTCCTCGGCATCCATCAAGCCCAAAGAGCCCAGATATTGCCCGAGGATCAGTGCGCTGGAAGAAGGCAGGTCGAATTCTGCTCCATGGGCCAGTTGGCTGAAGATCCCAGCCAGGTTCTCGGTGGACAGGACCTCGCGCCGTGGCTGAAGCTCGGCGAGCAGATGAGGCTGCAGTCCGGGAACCAGATCCACATGGATGGTACCCATGATGCGCTGGCGCAGTGGCATGGGAAGTCGGTTGCGTGTGGGGCCATAGGACATCAGACCGTCGGAATGAATCCACAGCTGGGCATCGAAGAAAATCCGTGCCAATGCCCGGGCCGGATTGACCTGGATTGATTCCAATACCAAGGTCAGCGGTTCATCACCCAGATCCCAGGCGCTGCGCAACAGGCGTTCGAAGATATGCAGTTCGTCTTCACGCGGGTTGAACTGTGCCGGGCGGCGCGGTGCGCTCAGCGCCGCGAAATCCACGACGCGGTCAAAACGGGCCGCAAGCTTGTCAAAGCCCGGCACTTCATCCAACGCGGTAGTCAGTTCCGGTACCTGCGAGCCGTTGGCCAGGACAAGGATCCGTTCATCTGCTTCGGGGAGCAGTCCTGCATCGGCCATGGCGGCCAGAGAAGCAAGCTGGAAGTAGCTGCTGGCTTCAATCAGTGCGATCACTTGGCAGCCCCTATCTGGCCTGGCTGGAGGAAGGAGAGAATATGGCGGCGGCGGGCAACGTCCATCTCGAGGGCGACTTGGCGGGCCATCGGGGCATCAATGGTGGTGAAGACCTGGCGCAGCTTCTGCTTCATTTCCAGGCGGACCTCAGGCGGGTAGTTCTTCGCGCGCTTCTCGTGGTGGCACACGATGGCGAAGAACTGGCGCATCGCCTTGGGCAGGTGGCGATCTGCGTCCGGGTGCAGGCGCACTTCGGTGAGGATTTGCGAGTAGGCCTGAATGAATCCAAGCTGCCGATGGTCGAAGACCTGGGTCAGCGAGCCTGGCAGTCCACGGCGGTAGAACACCCCGGGCGAGGAGACCACGGCATAGCGTTCGGTATTCAGATGCAGCTTCCACAGCCACAGGCGATCCTCGGCACTGTGCAGCTGCGCATCGAAGTACATCAGCCCGCGGGCGCTCATCAGCTCGGTGCGGTACATCCCGGCCCAGACAAAGGCGTAGTCCACCATGGAGGGAGAATCGATCGGCTCAATGTCATCGGCCGGATGCAGGGGCATGCCGCGCAAGGCCTGCGGGGCGCGGTGGATGACCCGGTTGGTGCCGGTGACCCGCACATGATCGCAACGCACGAAGTCCACGTGCAGTTCCGTCAAGGATTCGGCCAGCGTTTCCAGGTGCTCGGGGGAGTACCAGTCATCTGGATCGAGGAAGGTGAAGTATTCGCCGGTGGCCTGCTCCAAGCCGGCGTTGCGGGCAGCCGAGACACCGGCATTCTCAGTCAGTGAAATCAGCTTCAGGCCAGGCAGCTGGTCCTGGTGGCTGCGGACCAGGGCCGCGGTCTGGTCATCAGAAGCGTCGTCGACGACGAGCACTTCAAGCTCCCAGCGTCCCAGCTTCTGCCGGACTAGTGATGACAGGGCGTCACAAATATATGCTTCTTGGTTATAGG
>SMEN01000248.1_pt1 | contig 18332 bp, 12 predicted proteins | sample 2456271 | NCBI WGS metagenome assembly SMEN01 (sample SAMN10132593, study PRJNA489261) | soil metagenome | isolation source: day1 control-loamy sand soil ammended with raw manure from dairy cow... | place: USA | collected 2015-04-01 | reverse complement strand
GCTTTTCTTGCTTCTTCTGCCTTTTTAGCTTCAGCAGCTAAACGAGCTTCTTCTGCTTTTCTTGCTTCCTCAACTTTTTTCGCTTCAGCAGCTAAACGAGCTTCTTCTGCTTTTCTTGCTTCTTCAGCCTTTTTAGCTTCAGCAGCTAAACGAGCTTCTTCTGCTTTTCTTGCTTCCTCAACTTTTTTAGCTTCAGCAGCTAAACGATCTGCTTCAGCTTTTCTTGCCTCCTCAGCCTTTTTTGCTTCAACAGCTAAACGATCTGCTTCCGCTTTTCTGTTTTCTTCTGCTAATTTCGCTTCTGCAGCTAAACTAGCTTCTTCTACTTTTCTTGTTTCCTCTGCCTTTTTCGCTTCAGCAGTTAAACGAGCTTCTTCTACTTTTCTAGCTTCCTCAGCCTTTTTCGCTTCGGCAGCTAAACGAGCTTCTTCTGCTTTTTTCGCTTCCTCAACTTTTTTAGCTTCAGCAGCTAAACGGTCAGCTTCTGCTTTTCTATCTTCTTCAGCCTTTTTAGCTTCAGCAGCTAAACGAGCTTCTTCTGCTTTTCTAGCTTCCTCAACTTTTTTAGCTTCAGCAGCTAAACGAGCTTCTTCTGCTTTTCTATTTTCCTCTGCCTTTTTAGCTTCAGCAGCTAAACGGTCAGCTTCTGCTTTTCTATTTTCTTCTGCAAGTTTTGCTTCAGTAGCTAATCTATCTGCTTCTTTTTTTGCTTCTACTTTTCTGTTTTCCTCAGCTAATTTTGCTTCAGTAGCTAAACGGTCTGCTTCTTTTTTTGCTTCTGCTTTTCTATCTTCCTCAGCCTTTTTAACCTCTGCAGCTAAACGAGTTTCTTCAGCTAAACGAGTTTCTTCAGCTTTTCTATCTTCTTCAGCCTTTTTAGCTTCAGCAGCTAAACGGTCTGCTTCTTTTTTTGCTTCTGCTTTTCTATTTTCTTCAGCTAATTTCGCTTCAGCAGCTAAACGGTCTGCTTCTTTTTTTACTTCTGCTTTTCTGTTTTCCTCAGCTAATTTAGCTTCAGCAGCTAAACGATCTGCTTCTTTTTTTGCTTCTGCTTTTCTGTTTTCCTCAGCTAGTTTAGCTTCAGCAGCTAAACGATCCGCTTCTGCTTTTCTTGCTTCTTCTGCTTTTCTTGCTTCTTCTGCTTTTCGCTTCTTCTGCTTTTCTTGCTTCTTCTGCTTTTCTTGCTTCTTCTGCTTTTCTTGCTTCTTCTGCTTTTCTTGCTTCTTCTGCTTTTTTTGCATCAGCTGCCTTTTTTGCTTCAGCAGCTAGACGTTCTGCTTCTGCTTTTCTAGCAGCTTTTGCTTCAGCTTCTTTTGCTTTTGCATAAACTTGATTTAAAAGGTTTGCGTCAACTTGCCTTCCTCCAGCACCAACATTTAATGTTCTAAACTTCGATTTTAAAGTGATTATAACTGCTCCATTTTTAGCGGGTTCCCCAAAAATGGAAAAACCATCTTCTTCATCTAAGGTTATATATGTTTCTATGAATTCTTCTTTTAATTTTAAAAACTCAGAATACTTAACGATATATCCATTAACGATAACCATCGGAATTGCATCTGTAGAAATATTTTGATATTCGATATCTCTTTGGGTAACAGCATTTCCTGTAATACCTGCAAAACCAAGTAAAAATACGCTAATATATTTTATATTCATAAATGTTTAATTTTAATCAAAGATAAAAACATTTTTCACTATATAATAAATTAGAAAGAATAATTCATTAGAAAAGATATTTTTATTATCAAAAAAATAGGCTTAAATTTATAAAAAAGATGATGTTATGAGTAAAGCTTTCTCTGAATTTATTCCATTAGGAACTAGTGCACATGATTTTGAATTAGAAGATGTTACTACTAAGTCAAAGTTTTCTTTTAATGATGTTAAAGGTGATAAAGGAACTTTGATTATTTTTATGTGTAATCATTGTCCGTATGTGCATCATATTATTGAAGAATTGATTATGATAACTAATGATTATCGTGTTCAAGGAATTGGATTTGCTGCAATTTCTAGTAATGATTTTGTAACTTATCCTGAAGATTCTCCTGAAAAAATGATTGAGTTTGCTTTTGATAATAATTTCGAATTTCCTTATCTGATTGATTATTATCAAGATGTGGCTAAGAAATATCAAGTAAATTGTACTCCCGATTTTTATTTATTTGATCAACAAGATAAATTAGTTTATCATGGTCAGATTGATGATTCACGTCCAGGAAATAGTATCCCAAAGAGTGGAAATGATCTAAGAAGTGCAATTGATTCTATTTTATATAATCGATCAATAAATTCTGTACAAAAACCGAGTATGGGCTGTAATATTAAGTGGAAAAAAAATAGTGTATTATAAAAACTTTTTTAACTTTGTCGCACTATTTTTTTACAAAAACAAACTGTTTTTTATCTTGTATTTTAAAAATTCGTAAATTATGTACGATAAATTTATCATTTTGATAATATGAGTAGAAAATTGTTATGTTTCAAGATTAAATAGTGAAAACAATAAAACAACAACCTTAAAATTTAAGTTAGAAGAGAACTTATGTTACATCAAAAATTTTTAAATCGTTTTGTTATTCGCCAAATTATTTGGACAGTTGTCATCCTTTATTTAGCAGTTACAATTGGACTGGTTATTTTTAAAGGTCATAATTTATTGACTTTAATTTTGCCTTTAATTTTATTTTTTCTTGCATACACAGATGCTTTTCAGACAAAGCATACAATTAGAAAAAATTATCCAATTATTGGAAGATTAAGATATATTTTAGAATCTGTTCGTCCTGAGTTGAGACAATATTTCTTTGAAGGCGAATTGGATGGAAAACCATTTAATAGACGTGAACGTTCAATTGTTTATCAAAGAGCTAAGAACGAAAAACAAACGGTTTCTTTTGGTATGCAAGATGATCCAAATAGAATCGGGTATGAATGGGCGTCTCATTCGGTTTATCCTAAACATATTTCTGATTTCAATTTTAGAACTACAATTGGAAATTCTTCTTGTAAACAACCTTATAGCGCAAGTATTTATAATATTAGTGCAATGAGTTATGGAGCTTTGAGTAAAAAAGCTATTACTGCTTTGAATAAAGGTGCTCAATTAGGTTCATTTGCTCACAATACGGGTGAAGGTGGAATTTCTGATTACCATAGATCTGGTGGAGATTTAATTTGGCAGATTGGTACTGGATATTTTGGTTGTAGAACTAAAGACGGAAATTTTGATGGTGAATTGTTTAAAGAAAAAACGGCTTATCCAGAGGTGAAAATGATTGAGTTAAAACTTTCTCAAGGTGCAAAACCTGGTCACGGAGGATTATTACCAGCAGAGAAAAATACGATTGAGGTTTCTAAAATTAGAAATGTTGAACCATTTACAACAGTTCATTCACCATCATCTCACTCTGCGTTTTCCGATGCAAATGGATTAGTTCATTTTATTCAGAGATTACGTGATTTATCAGAAGGGAAACCAGTTGGTTTTAAAATATGTATCGGTAGAAAAGACGAATTTATTGATATTGTTGAAGCAATGAAAACTAATAATATCTATCCCGATTTTATTACTGTTGATGGAGCTGAAGGTGGTACAGGAGCGGCTCCGATGGAGTTTATTGATTATATGGGAATGGCATTGTCTGATGCTTTAGTTTTTGTAAATAAAACTTTAAAGGAATACGGAATTAGAGAAAACATTAAGATCATTGCTGCAGGTAAAGTGATTTCTGCCTTTGATTTAGCAAAAAATATGGCTTTAGGTGCAGATGCTTGTTATAGTGCACGTGGAATGATGTTTGCTTTAGGTTGTATTCAAGCATTACAATGTGATAGTGGTCATTGTCCAGTTGGTATTGCAACGCAGGATCCATTGTTATATAAAGGTATGGATATTACTGATAAGTCTGTTCGTGTCGCAACTTTCCATAAAAATACAATGAAAGCATTTGGAGAATTTATTTCGGCTTGTGGTTTTGAAAAACCTACTGAAATTAAACCAGAAACATTCCATAAACGTATTGAACACGGTAAAAACTTAACTTTCGCTGAAATGTATTTTAGTGATAAGAAATAAAAAAATAGGGAACTTAATTTTAAGTTCCCTATTTTTTTTCCATTACAATATCAAGTGGTCTATTGGTAACTTTTCTACCAAATTGCATCGCTTTCTGTCTTTCTTCAGATGTACATAGAATATACATGTTATAGCTTGCTAATGGAATGTATTGTGTTTTGAAATTTCCGCCGTTTTCTTCGCCATCTACATCTTCAACCTTAAGCATATAATTTTCTGCTTGAAAAGTATTTGCAACAGTTAATAGATAATGATCATCAGCGAAATAGTAAAACCATTTTCCATTTTCAGTTATTGGTATTCTTTTATTTTGTTCGTTTATTTTATAGTTTCTTGTAAAGACAAGTGGCTTTCCTGAATTAATCCAGCTTAAACTGTTATTCTCATTAATTACCTCATTTTCATTCGTGTCAACAATCGAAAGACGTAAGCCATCAATCGTTTTAGATTTTCCGTCTTCGTGCGGATGAACTACAAAATATGAAGTAAAATCAAATCCACAATGAATAGGAACATCAATTTGAGCAAAACAAAAAACAGGAAATAAGAATAACGAGTGTATTATTTTCTTCATTTTGAAAGTTTTTCCAAAAATACAATTTTAATCATAAAAAAAATCCTCAAAAAACTAAAATTAGTGTTAATGAGGATTTTAAAATTAAATAATTATAGAATTACATTGGTAGTACATTTTTTTGGTATTTGTGATTAATCATAATCGCGCTTCCTTCATAGAAAGCAACAAATCCACATAAAATTCCTTCGAAACCAGCTAGTTTTCCAATCCAAGCAATTCCTGTGAAATTATAAATCGAAAGTAAAGCAAATAAGATAACTAATAAACCGAATAAGATTTTACCAATCATTAATCCATTTAAAGTTTGTATAAAAAATACAAATGCAAATAATCCCCAAATTGCTAAATAACTTCCCATAGAAATTGAATCTGGCTTTGGTAATCCAGCAGCAGATGCAATCCAAATAAAAACAAGAGATAGCCAAAATGCACCGAATGACATAAATGCAACGCTTCCAAATTGATTTCCTCTTTTCCATTCCATAATACCAGCACAAAACTGTGTGATTCCTCCAAAGAAAATACCCATTCCCATAATCATGGTGTCGATAGGGAAGAAACCTGCATTATGTATGTTTAATAAAATTGTAGTTAGTGCAAATCCAAATAATCCAATCGGACCAGGATTTGATGTTTGGTCTTTTAAATGTAAGTACTCACTCATCTTTTTATTTTTTACAATTATAAAAAGATTTGAGAAAGTATCAATTAAAATATTCATAATAATACAACTAATAAAAACATAATATTTTTTTTATTCTTAAAATTTATGTTTTTTATTAAATTTTAACAAATATGCTGTTTTTTTATTCTCAAATGATTCTTGAAAAAGTTTTTTTATGTAAAAAAAGCCCTTCATTTCTGAAGAGCTTTTTAAATATATTTTAGTGAAAAATTATTTCACATCCATTAATTCTACATCGAAAATCAAAACTGCATTTGGAGGAATAACGCCACCTGCACCACGAGATCCATATCCTAAATGAGATGGTATTACAAAACGAGCTTTATCTCCAACTTTTAATAATTGAATACCTTCGTCCCATCCTTCGATAACTTGTCCAACTCCTAAAGTAAATTCAATTGGATCTTTACGTTTGAATGAGTTGTCAAATTCTTTTCCGTTTACTAATTGTCCTTTGTAGTGAACTGCAACTTTTTTACCTTTTTCAGCTTGTTTTCCATTTCCTTTCTGAATGAATTGGTAACGTAAACCACTTTCTGTTGTTTCAAAACCTGCAGCAATAGCTTCTAATTCAGCAGCAGCAGCAGCTTTTTCAGCAGCAATTCTTTTCTCACGAGAACCTTCGAAAGTACGGAAAGCTTCAACTGCATTCCAGTTCTTAGCTTCTTCCCCAACTCTGATGATTTCAACGCTTTCTAAAACATCTGATTGTTCCACTGCATCAACAATTTCTTGTCCTTCAATAACATGACCAAAAACAGTATGATTATTATCTAACCAAGGAGTTGCAATATGCGTGATGAAAAACTGAGATCCATTTGTTCCAGGACCAGCATTTGCCATAGATAAAATTCCAGGACGATCGTGTTTTAATTCTGGATGAAATTCATCATCAAATTTATAACCTGCATCACCAGTTCCAGTTCCTTTTGGACAACCGCCTTGAATCATAAAGTCTTGAATCACACGGTGAAATTTCAATCCATCGTAATATGGTTTTCCTTGTGGACGCACTTTATTTTCTAAGTTTCCTTCTGCTAAAGCAACAAAGTTACCAACAGTTCCAGGAGTTTTATCGTGAGTTAATTTTACTAAAATCGAACCTTTTTCGGTATTAAATTTTGCATAAATTCCGTCTTGCATCTTTATCTGATTTAAAATAAATAAGTGCAAAGATACGTTTTTTTGTTAAAATCTATATTTGTAATAGCTTCTTGATTCGTTAAAAAAGACTTAATTATATATGAGATTTTAAATTCCAGAATCAAACATATTCGTTACTTTAATAAATTGGCTTATTTTTGCATAAAATTACAATTATGCGTATCGATATTATTACCGTTTTACCAGAATTAATTAAAAGTCCGTTTGAAGCTTCGATTCTTAAAAGAGCCATTGCAAAAGGATTGGTTGAAGTTTATTTTCATAACCTTAGAGATTATAGTACCAACAAACATAAGAATGTTGATGATTATCAATTTGGAGGTGGAGCAGGTATGGTAATGAGTATTGAGCCTATTGACGCTTGTATTACCAAACTAAAAAATGAACGTAATTACGATGAAGTCATTTATATGTCGCCAGATGGTGAAACTCTGAATCAACAAATCGCTAATAAAATGTCGATGGTTGAAAATATCATTATTTTGTGCGGACATTATAAAGGAGTCGATCAACGTGTTCGTGATAACTTTATTACCCGAGAAATTTCAATTGGTGATTATGTACTTTCTGGTGGTGAATTAGGAGCAGCTGTTCTTTGTGATACAATAATTCGTTTGATTCCTGGTGTTTTATCCAACGAAACGTCTGCTTTAACGGACAGTTTTCAGGACAATTTATTAGCTCCGCCGATTTATACACGTCCGGCTGAATATAAAGGTTGGAAAGTTCCGGATATTTTGTTGAGTGGAAATTTTCCTGAAATTGAAAAATGGCGTGAACAAAAAGCATATGAACATACATTAAATCGCAGACCCGATTTACTTGATAAAGAATAATCTGAATTAATTTTCAGATTTTTTTGTTTTTAACTGTAACGATTTAGTTTTTTGGATACTTACTTGTAAAATTAAACTTTTAAGACATGAAAAATTTATTTAGATCTTTATTTACTCTATTACTACTATTAACATCAACAATTGGGTTCGCTCAGAATGAAAATTCTTTATTATGGAAAATATCAGGAAACGGATTGACTAAGCCATCTTATGTATTCGGAACCATTCATATGATTTGTGAACCAGATTATTTTTTTACGGATAATTTTGAAAAGGCATTAAAAAATTCTGAAGCTTTAGTAACTGAGATTAATTTTGGTAATATGGAAGAAATGATGTTAATGCAAAATGCAATGCAATCCGACAAATCATTGAAAGAAAGAATTTCTCCAAAACAATATGAAAAATTAGCTGCTCTTTTAAAAGAGAAATTAGCAATGGATATCGCAATGTTTGATAATGTTTCTGAAAGTGGTATTGCAAGTTTGGTTACAATGAAATCTTTTCCTTGTGAAAATATGAAAATGTATGAAATGGAATTGATTCAAAAAGCGATGGCATCACAAAAATCACTTAATGGATTAGAAAGCATTTCTGAGCAGATGAAAATCATGGAAGATCATTTAAACATTGATGCTTCTATAAAAATGCTTGAGGAATTAGGAACTGGTTCGGATTCTAACAAGCAAATGGTTGAACTTTATAAAGAACAAAATATTGATAAGCTTTTGGATTTATTAAAACAAGCGAGTTATATGGATAGCAAAGCTTATGATGAATTTGTTGTAAACAGAAATAACAATTGGGTAAAAAAAATGCCTGAGATGATGCAATCAAAACCAACATTTTTTGCAGTTGGAGCTGCACATTTAGGAAGTGAAGATGGAGTTTTGGATTTGTTACGTAAAGCAGGTTATAAAGTTGAAGCTGTAAAATAATAACATAAAATATTAACTATTATATATTCAGTTAGTTAAGAGTATGTTTCGGGTAAAAAATGTTCAATAAAATATTTGGAACAAATAAATAAAAAGAATTATATTTGCACCTCAATTGGATCAACCTCTAGCGAGAAACGTGCACGTTGTTCTGATTTAACCTAAATTTATTTAAGCGATGGCTTTAGATTTATTAAAATTCGTACAAGACGAATTCGTTACAAAAAAAGATTTTCCTGATTTCAAAGCTGGAGATACAATCACAGTTTTCTATGAAATTAAAGAGGGTGAAAAAACTAGAACTCAGTTCTTCAAAGGAGTTGTAATCCAAAGAAGAGGTTCTGGAACTACTGAAACTTTCACAATCCGTAAAATGTCTGGAAACGTTGGAGTAGAGCGTATCTTCCCAATCAACATGCCAGCTTTACAAAAAGTTGAAGTTAATCAAAGAGGTAAAGTTCGTAGAGCTCGTATCTTCTACTTCAGAGAACTTACTGGTAAAAAAGCTAAAATTAAAGAATTACGTCGTAAGTAATCTTTTAATTAAGACTATAAAAAACTCCATTCGTATTTCGAATGGAGTTTTTTTTATGGTGAGATTTCTTAGGGATTTATAATGTTTTATAAAGTTTGAGTTTAATGTATTTTTAGATTTTAATGATTTTTGATTTCATTTAATTGTAGTAAACAAGATAGTTCTGTATTCAAAATAGAACAGGTTTTAAACCAAATTGATATTCATAATCTATCTAACGGTGTTTACTTTTGGTTTTTAATTCAGAAGGAAAAACACATACAGAAAAACTTATAAAAAATTAAACTCTATTATTTATAGTAAACAAAAAAACGACCTTATGGTCGTTTTTTGTTTATAAAATTCGTTCAGAAACGTAATCTAATTTAACTGAAGGATATTTACTCTGTGTCATTTGAATCGAGAATTCAGAATCAGCTAAGAAAACCAATTGTCCTGATTTATCTTTTGCTAAGAATTTTTGTTTCACACGTTTAAATTCGGCAAATTCTTCATTTTTCGGATCTTCTGGTCGAACCCAACAAGCTTTGAAAGCAGGGAAATTTTCATACGTACATTTAGCTCCATATTCATGTTCCAAACGATATTGAATAACTTCGTATTGTAAAGCTCCAACAGTTCCAATGATTTTACGACCATTCATTTCTAAAGTAAATAACTGAGCAACTCCTTCATCCATTAATTGATCGACACCTTTTTCTAATTGTTTAGATTTCATTGGATCGGCATTGTTCACATAACGGAAATGTTCTGGAGAGAAACTCGGAATTCCTTTGTAATTCATGATTTCTCCTTCAGTTAAAGTATCTCCAATTTTAAAGTTTCCAGTATCATGTAATCCAACAATGTCACCTGCATAAGAAATGTCAACAATTTCTTTTTTCTCAGCAAAGAATGCATTTGGAGAAGAGAATTTTAAATTCTTTCCTAAACGAACGTGCATATAAGGTTTGTTTCTTTCAAAAGTTCCTGAAACAATTTTGATAAACGCTAAACGGTCACGGTGTTTTGGATCCATGTTTGCGTGAATCTTAAATACAAATCCAGAAAATTTAGTTTCATCAGGTTGAACCAAACGTGTGTCAGATTCTTTAGCACGAGGCGAAGGTGCAATTTCAATAAAACAATCTAAAAGTTCACGAACACCAAAATTATTTAAGGCAGAACCAAAGAAAACAGGCTGTAAATCTCCATTGATATATTCATCTCTATTAAAAGCTGGATAAACCTCTTCTAATAATTCTAATTCTTCACGTAAACGATTTGCTGGTTTTTCACCAATCAACTGATCTAATTCTTCAGATTGTAAATCAGAAACCGTGATTACATCTTCAATATTTTTACGACTATCATCAGAAAAAAGGTTAATATTCTTTTCCCAAATATTGTAAATTCCTTTAAAATCGTATCCCATTCCGATTGGGAAAGAAAGTGGCGCAACTCGTAAACCTAATTTTTGTTCAACTTCATCAAGTAATTCAAAAGCATCTTTCCCTTCACGATCTAATTTGTTAATGAAAACAATCATGGGGATGTTACGCATTCTACAAACTTCAACTAGTTTTTCAGTTTGTTCCTCAACACCTTTTGCAACGTCAACTACAACAATAACTGAATCAACGGCAGTTAAAGTTCTAAAAGTATCTTCAGCAAAATCCTTGTGACCAGGTGTGTCTAAAATGTTTATTTTCTTATCTTTATAATTAAAAGCTAAAACAGAAGTTGCAACAGAAATTCCTCTTTGACGCTCAATTTCCATAAAATCGGAAGTTGCTCCTTTTTTAATTTTATTACTTTTAACGGCTCCAGCTTCTTGAATTGCTCCACCAAATAATAATAATTTTTCTGTCAAAGTAGTTTTACCAGCATCTGGATGGGCAATAACTCCAAAAGTTCTTCTGCGTAATATTTCGTTTTTAAAACTCATTATCTTGTAATTAGGACTGCAAAAATAGTACATTTTATTTCAGATAATAAATACTTTCAAAGCAGATTTGGATAAAAAAGCGATAATATTTTGTTAAGTATGTTTTTTGGGTAGAAATAGAATTTTGAAATTGTTATTTTTGTTAAGAATAATTAATTTAGTTTTTTAAAATAAAGAATTATGAACTTAAAATCACTTGTATATTTTTCGTTATTCGGATTTGTTTCTTTTAACGGAAATGCACAAAATGCTTCTGACGAACTTTTAAAAATTAACGGTGTACCTTTTACAGTTGGTGAGTTTGAACGTATTTATACCAAAAATTTAGATCTTATAAAGGATGATCAACAAAAAAATATCGAAAATTATTTAGACTTATTTGTTCTTTATAAATTAAAAGTAGCTAAAGCTTATGATTTGGGTTTAGATAAAAGAGCTGCTCATATTAATGAGTTTGATTCACATCGTAAACAATTAGCTGAACAATATTTAACTAATGAAGAAACACTTGAGCGTTTGGCAAAAGAAGCTTATGAGCGTTCTTTGTATGAAATTAAGGCTTCTCATATTATCGTTTTAGCTGATGAATTTGTAACTCCAGCAGATTCTTTAAAAGCTTATAATAAAGCGATGGATATTCGAAACCAAATTGTAAACGGAAAAGATTTTGGTGAAGCTGCTGTCGAATTTTCTGAAGATCCTTCTGCAAAAACAAATAAAGGTGATTTAGGATATTTTTCTGTTTTGAGAATGGTTTATCCTTTTGAAACAGGAGCTTACAACACGCCGGTTGGTCAAGTTTCAATGCCAATTCGTTCGCAATTTGGATATCATTTAATCAAGGTTGATGACAAACGTTTGCGTCGAGGAAAACAAACTGTTGCTCAGATTTTTATTCAAAATAAAGAAGATGTAGCTTTGGTTGACCCGAACAAGTTAATCATGGACGATATTTATGCAAAACTTCAGAATGGTGAAAAATTCGAAGATTTAGTTATGCAATTTTCCGATGATACGACCAGTAAAGCAAATGGTGGAAAATTCGGAAATTATGATCCAGGAGTTATTTCAATTGATAATTTAGATGATGAAGTTTATAAATTGAAGAAAGCTGGAGATTATTCAAAACCATTCAAAAGTCAGCATGGATGGCATATTGTAAAATTGGTTTCTGAAGATAAAATTCCAACATTTGATGAAAGAAAAATTTTTTATAAACAAAAAGTTCAATCAGATTCACGTTCGAGAATTATAAATGAACAATTGGTTGCGCATTTAAAAAAGCAATATAATTACAAGGAGAATAATAAAAACTATTCTGGTTTTGTGAAATTTGTAGAAAAGAATGTTACTAAGCCTGAATACCTAAAAGGATTAAAAACGAATAATGAGTTAGCAAAATTCGCTGATCAAAAAATATCTGAGAAAGATTTTTCTGAATTTATAACTAAGAAAGGCGTTAATTTTGCTGCAATTACTCCAATTGTAAATGGAATTGATCATGTTTATAATGATTTTGTTTCTGAAAAAATATTAGATTATTACAATAATAATTTAGAAAATGAATTTCCAGAATTTAAAAATACAACTAAAGAGTTTAAGGAAGGATTGCTTTTGTTTGATTTAATGGAAACTGAAATCTGGCAAAAAGTAAAGAACGATACACTTGGTTACACAGATTTCTATAAAACAAACTTGAATAAATTTTATCAAAACGAAGCTATAAATGGAACCGTTTATGAAGCTGAAAAGAAAGCTGATATTAAGAAAGCTCAGAAATTTATTTCTAAAAATTTAGGTAAAAAACCTGAAGAAATTAACGGAATGCTTGATGTGAATTTATTAGTTTCTAGAAAAGGTAAATTCGAAAAGAATAATAAAAATCTTCCGAAAAATTATGTTTTAAAAGAAGGTGTTTCTGAAATCTTTGAACAAGATGGTAAATATTATTTTGTAGTTGCAGATGCATATTTTCCAGAAAAAACTTTGGAATTAGAAGATGCAAAACAAAATGTAATTTATGAATATCAGCAAGTTTTTGAGAATCAATGGATAAACGATTTAAAAGAAAATGCGAAGATTGAAATTAATAAACCTATATTAAATCAACTAAAATCAAAATATAAGCAGAATTAATTCTTAATAAAATCAAAAAACAAGTTAAGAAACCAAATCCTCGTGTATCTTTGTACATTATTCAAACTGAAAAAGAATTAAGAAATAGAATATGAATTTAATTAATAAAAATATTGCTCTTATTGCAGTATTCTTTGGGTTAGTGACAAATACACTTTCCGCTCAAGAAAAAAAACGCGTAGATGGTGTAATAGCAGTTGTTGGAGAACATTATATTTTGGAATCTGATATTGCGCAAGGTTATATTCAAGCTAAAGCAAATGGAGTTGACGTTTCTGATAAATCTAAATGCTATTTTCTTAATATTCTTTTAGATAGTAAGTTAATGGCTCATCAAGCTATACAAGATAGTTTGGTAGTTACCGATGTTGAGGTAAATGCTTTTATCGATACTCAAGTAGATCGAATGGTTGAACAATATGGGACTTTGGATAACACATTGAAAGCGTATAATAAAAAATCGTATGAAGATTTTAGAGCATTCTTTTTCGATATCGTTAAGACCAATAAGCTTGGAGATGCTATGCAAAATGAAATTGTAAAAGATATTCAAATTTCTCCAGAAGAAGTGAAACGTTTTTATAATGCTATTCCAAAAGATGATTTACCAGTTGTTGGAAAAGAAGTTGAGTTAGCAGAGATTATTGTTAAACCAGAAATATCGAAAGCAGAAAAACAAAAAGTAATTGATCGTTTAAACGAAATCAGAAATGATGTAATCCAATACGGTTCAAGTTTTCATAACAAAGCCATAGCTTATTCAGAAGATACAGGTTCTTTAGCTACTGGAGGTTTAATGACCATGACAAAGAAAGATCCATTTGTGAAGGAATTTAAAGAAATGGCTTTCAGTTTAAGAGAAGGTGAGATTTCAATGCCATTTGAAACTGAATTTGGTTATCATATAATATATTTAGAAAAAATCGAAGGACCAAAATTAACACTTCGTCACATACTGATTTCTCCAAAACCAAGTGCTGAAGCTGTAGTTGAAGCTAAAGAGAAAATAGATAAAATTAGACTTAGTATTCTTAATAAAGAAATGACATTTGCTGAAGCTGCTTTAGCTGTTACAGATAGAAAGGAAAATAAGTTAAATGGAGGTTTGGTTACTAATCCTTCTACTGGAGATACTAAATTTGAAATTAACAGAATTGAAGATCCAGTACTTTATTCAATGGTTTCCAATTTAGAACTTAATGAAGTTTCACTTCCGAAGTTTGTCGCAGATCGTCCGGGTGCTCCTGGAGAATATTACAGAATGATTCAAGTAACATCAATGTATGACGAACATCCAGCGGATTACAATTTAGATTACATGAAAATCCGTGAAGTAGCTTTGAGAAATAAAAAGAAAGAAGCGGTTGATAAATGGATTAAAAATAGTATTAAAGATACCTATGTTAAAATTGCAGATGATTATCAAAATTGTGAATTATCAGCAAATTGGATAAAATAAATACAGAAAAGTCATCATTTAATTATGGTGACTTTTTTTATATTATCAGTTTGAGTGGGATTTATATATCTAATAGATAAAAAAACAATAAAATTTTTAATTTTCGATAATTAAGGTTCTGAAAATATTGAATTAAAACTATTGAAATAGAATGAATACAAATAATAATTCTTTTAAATTAAGGTTTTATTAAAAATTTTTAAATCTCAATTACTTTTTATAATTTTGTCCAATCAAAATAAATACATAAAAACAACTTATTCTATTTATGTGTTATTTTGATTTATAGAAAATAAAATAAATAAACTAACGGTCGTTTAGAATTTATATTTGACCAAAATAAACAATAAACAAAACTATGAACCTTTACACGGATTATCTTAACGAAATCGAAGAAAGAAAAGGGCAAGGGTTACACCCTAAACCAATTGACGGTGCCGAATTATTAAGCGAAATTATCGCTCAAATTAAAGATACAGCAAATCCAAACAGAACAGATTCAATTCAGTTTTTTGTTTACAACACTTTGCCTGGTACAACGCCTGCAGCTGGTGTTAAAGCTGAATTTTTAAAAGAGATTATTTTAGGACAAGAAACGGTTGCTGAAATTACACCAACTTTCGCTTTTGAGTTATTATCTCATATGAAAGGTGGACCTTCTATTGAAGTTCTTTTAGATTTAGCTTTAGGTAATGATGTAGAAATCGCTAAACAAGCAGCTAAAGTTTTAAAAACTCAGGTTTTCTTGTATGATGCAGATATGGATCGTTTAAAAGTGGCTTTCCACGCAGGTAACGAAACAGCAAAAGAAATCTTAGAAAGTTATGCTAAAGCAGAATTCTTTACTGAATTACCAGCTGTTGCAGAAGAAATCAAAGTAGTTACTTATATCGCTGCTGAAGGTGATATTTCTACAGATTTACTTTCTCCTGGAAACCAAGCACACTCTCGTTCTGACCGTGAGTTACACGGAAAATGTATGATTACTCCAGCAGCTCAAGAAGAGATTAAAGCTTTACAGGCTAAACATCCAGAAGCTTCTGTTATGTTAATCGCAGAAAAAGGAACAATGGGAGTTGGTTCTTCTCGTATGTCAGGTGTTAATAATGTGGCTTTATGGACAGGTAAACAAGCTTCTCCATATATTCCATTCGTAAACATCGCTCCAATCGTAGCAGGTACAAACGGAATTTCTCCTATCTTCTTAACTACAGTTGATGTAACTGGAGGTATTGGAATTGATTTAAAAAACTGGGTTAAGAAAACGGACGAAAACGGAAACGTTGTTCGTAACGAAGCTGGTGACCCAATCTTAGAAGAAGTTTATTCAGTTGCAACAGGAACTGTTTTAACTATCAATACAAGAGAGAAAAAGTTATACAACGGAGATCAAGAATTAATCGATATCTCTAAGGCTTTAACTCCACAAAAAATGGAATTTATCAAAGCGGGTGGTTCTTACGCTATCGTTTTTGGTAAAAAAATTCAAACATTTGCAGCTAAAACTTTAGGTGTTACGGCTCCTGTAGTTTTCGCTCCTTCAAAAGAAGTTTCTATCGAAGGTCAAGGATTAACTGCTGTTGAAAAAATCTTCAACAAAAACGCAGTTGGTGTTGCAGAAGGTAAAGTTTTACACGCAGGTTCAGACGTTCGTGTAGAAGTAAACATCGTTGGATCTCAAGATACAACAGGATTAATGACAGCGCAAGAATTAGAATCTATGGCAGCTACTGTTATTTCTCCAATCGTTGACGGAGCTTACCAATCAGGATGTCACACTGCTTCAGTTTGGGACAAAAAAGCGCAAGCTAACATCCCTAAATTAATGAAGTTTATGAATGATTTTGGTGTAATTACTGCACGTGACCCTAAAGGGGAATATCATTCAATGACAGACGTTATCCACAAAGTATTAAACGATATCACAATTGATGAGTGGGCTATCATCATTGGTGGTGACTCGCACACACGTATGTCTAAAGGTGTTGCTTTCGGTGCCGATTCAGGAACTGTAGCGTTAGCTTTAGCAACTGGTGAAGCTTCTATGCCAATTCCAGAATCTGTAAAAGTTACCTTCAAAGGAGAAATGAAACAACACATGGATTTCCGTGATGTAGTTCATGCAACGCAATCTCAAATGTTGAAACAATTTGACGGAGAAAACGTATTCCAAGGTCGTATTATCGAAGTTCATATCGGAACTTTATTAGCAGATCAAGCGTTTACATTTACGGATTGGACTGCAGAAATGAAAGCGAAAGCTTCTATCTGTATTTCTCAAGACGATACTTTAATTGAATCTTTAGAAATTGCTAAATCTCGTATCCAAATCATGATTGATAAAGGTATGGATAACAAAAATGCGGTTTTACAAGGATTAATCAACAAAGCAAACAAACGTATCGAGGAAATTAAATCAGGTGAAAAACCAGCTTTAACTCCAGATGCAAATGCTAAATATTACGCTGAGGTAGTTATCGATTTAGATTTAATCGAAGAACCAATGATCGCAGATCCAGACGTAAACAATGCTGATGTTTCTAAACGTTACACACACGATACAATCCGTGAATTATCTTTCTACGGAAACGATAAAAAAGTAGATTTAGGATTCGTAGGTTCTTGTATGGTTCACAAAGACGATTTAAAAATCGTTTCTCAAATGTTGAAAAACATCGAAAAACAACAAGGTGAAGTTAAATTCAACGCACCATTAGTTGTTGCTGCACCAACTTACAACATCATCGATGAGTTAAAAGCAGAAGGAGATTGGGAATACTTACAAAAATATTCAGGATTTGAGTTTTCTGATGCGTTACCAAAATCTACAGCTCGTACAGAATATGAAAACATCATGTACTTAGAGCGCCCTGGTTGTAACTTATGTATGGGTAACCAAGAGAAAGCAGAAAAAGGAGATACGGTTTTAGCTACTTCAACTCGTTTATTCCAAGGACGTGTAGTAGAGGACAGAGATGGTAAAAAAGGTGAGTCTTTATTAGCATCAACTCCAGTAGTTGTACTTTCTGCAATCTTAGGACGTATGCCTTCTATCGAAGAATACAAAGCAGCAGTTGAAGGAATCAACTTAACAAAATTCAAACCGATTTCTACAAAGTAATTTCTAGAAATTCATAAATACCAAACGAGGTAATCTGCAAAGGTTACCTCGTTTTTATTTATACAAACTAAAAGTTATCAAACACTTGCTTAGGAGTTGTTTAACTCTTGCGCATAAGTTGACTAACTCTTGCTTAGGAGTTGTTCAACTCTTGCCTAAAAGTTTTCTAATGAAAAGCTTTCAAAATTTTCTTTTATACCACAGATGCACAGATGATTTTTAAATATTACGACTTCAGGACTTTCAGACTTTCAGACTTTTCAACTTTTTTAGGCAGCTGCTAAAGCACCGCGCTGTTCGTTTCTAGTCCTCGTGTGTTTTTTGAAAAAAAACACACTGTGGGCTAACCACTACCATCGCTGCTGCGAGTTTTGTTTTTTATAAAATAATTGAGATTTATAATCAGTTCGTTTTTCAATTTGAAAGTAAACAAATGAATTACTATAATTTCATAATAGTAAATACTACAGAAATGAAACCTTTATCGGTTGACATAAAAGACTTGGTTTACTCCGTACAATTCGCAAGCTCGATTTAATGACTCAAAAGCGTATTTGAATTGGATACTACATCACAAAAAAAAGCTAATTTACAGTAATTTTAGAGCTGTTTTTTAGTCTCTGAAAACCCTTGTAAATACTGGGCTTAAAAAAGGTCTCGACGATTTACCCAAAAGGTTTCGAGGTTTTCATAAAAAGATAGTTATCTTTATTAAAAGCTACATTGTTTATCTATTTGATTTTTAGAAAAATAATTCTATTTTTAGAAAAAACATTTATGAAAACAAAATTACTATTTATTTTAATTATCTTATCCTTTTTAGGACAAGATATGCATGCCCAAAACTATACTTGGCGATGGGCAAAAGCCGGT
>SMEN01000781.1_pt1 | contig 18382 bp, 15 predicted proteins | sample 2456271 | NCBI WGS metagenome assembly SMEN01 (sample SAMN10132593, study PRJNA489261) | soil metagenome | isolation source: day1 control-loamy sand soil ammended with raw manure from dairy cow... | place: USA | collected 2015-04-01 | reverse complement strand
GCATGATGAGTCCTTTCTCCTCTTCGAGAGGAACATCATCTAGTGTGACCCGCCTAACTTATTAAGTCCACGACCTAATTACACATAGACTATGTGCAGAAATCACATAATCGATTTGGGGGTCGGCAGCACTTCTTCGCTCAATTCGAGGAAGGCGTCGCGGGCCAGCGAGCCGGGGCGCACGGACCAGGCCAGGCCGTGGTTCATGTAGTACTGCTTGCCGTGCAGCGGGACGAAAACGGCGCCCGGAGGCACCACGTTGGCGATGCCTTCGGGCATGAACGCGACACCGACCCCTGCCGCCACGAGCATCATGGTCATGTAGGGGTCGGTGATTTCCTGCGACACCGTGGGATAGAACCCGGAATCGGTGCAGGCGTAAATGGTCGACTGGTACAGCGCGGATCCCGCGGAGATCGGCGGGGTGATGAACGAATCGTCCGCGAAGGCGGACAGCTGGACACCGCCCTTGTCCGCCAGCGGGTGCTCCTGCGGCAGCACCATGCCGAAGGCCTCCTGCGCCAGCAGCCGGGAGTTGATCCGGGTGGAGTCGACCGGCAGGCCGACGAACGCCAGATCCAGGGATCCCGCCTCCAGCTGGTGCACCGCATCGTGGGTCATCACGCGGCCCACCAGCGTCAGTTCGATGTCGGGATGGGTGTTGCGCAGCGCGCGCGTCATCGGCGGCAGGGCCAGCTGGTTGAGCACGCCGGTGAAACCCAGGGAAAGTTTTCCATAGACCTTGCCCTGGGGCACCCGCACCGCCTGGGCGGCGATGGCCAGCTCCTCCATGACCTGGCGCGCATGCGGCAGCAGGGCATGGCCGGCGGCCGTCAGCTCCACCGAGCGGGTGCTGCGCACAAACAGGTCGGCACCCAGCGAGCGCTCCAGCTTGCGGATCGTCTGGCTCAACGGCGACTGCGCCATGCGCAGCCGCAGGGCGGCATTGCCGAAATGCAATTCCTCGGCCACCGCGATAAATGCCTCAAGCCACCGAATTTCCATGCCTACCCGCTTTTCCCTAGTCGGTCGTCAACTCCTTTAGCGTACCGGTGCGCGGCAGGCCGCCGGCGGCGTGGCGTGCGGCGGCCCAGCCGAAGGCCAGTCCGGATCCGACCTGCACGCCGGCGCCGGGGTATTCCGAGCCCATCACCGAGGCGGCGTCGTTGCCCACGGCGTACAGGCCGTCGATGGCTTCGCCGCGCTCGTCCAGCGCCTGGGCCTGCGGGGTGGTGAGCACGCCGAAGGCAGTGGCCAGCGGCGTGGGGACCAATGCCATGGCGTAAAACGGGGCCCGCGCCACCGGGCCCACATTCGGGTTCGGGGCATGCTCCGGATCGCCGGCCACCTGGCCGAAGAGCAGTTCGCCCTTGCCGAAGTCCTCGTCCTTGCCGGTTTCGGCAAAGCCGTTGTAGCGCCGCACGGTCTCTTCAAGGCCTGCGGCATCCACGCCGATCTGCGCGGCCAAACCGGCCAGCGTCTTGGCTTCGTAGAGGTAGCCGTCCTTCACATAACGCTGCAGCGCCTTGCGCGGCAGGTGGGGCATGGTGATCATGCCCAGACCGTACATGGCCAGCGTGCGCGAATCCACGATCAGCCAGGCCGGGATCGCCCGTCCCTGCGTGGCGTACATGGCCCGCACGAAGCGGTGGTAGGAGCAGGACTCGTCGACGAAGCGCTTGCCGTCGCTGCCCACCGCGATCACGCCGGGTTTGGCGCGGTCCCAGATATGCGGGAACACAACCTGCGACCCATCGGCGCGGCGGCCGATGGAGCTCGGGAACCACAGCGCGTTTTCCTCGTTGTCCCGGCCCAGGGCGGCCCCCACGCCGGCGGCGAGCGCCAGGGTGTCGCCGGTTGCGCCCTCCCCCGCGCGGGAGAACTGCGCGGTGGGCTTGGGCAGGTACTGCTCGCGCAACGCAGGGCTCTGCGAGAAGCCGCCTCCGGCCAGGACCACGCCCTGGCGGGCGCGGACCCTCAGGGTTTTGCCCTCGTGAACCACCACGAGCCCCTCGACCCGTTCACTGCCCCGGATCAATTCCGTGGTGTGCGCGCTGAAACGGAAGTCCACCCCGCGCTTGAGCGATTCGTAGTAGAGCGAGGCAACCAGTCCGTTGCCCATCACCAGGCGGGTGCCGCGCGGGCGGGTCACCCGGTCGCGGGCCCACTGCAGCCCCAGCGTTCCGGCCAGGCCCACGGCCTTGGCGCGCTCGCCGAGCGTGCCGTTGAACAGCTTCAGCAGCGTGGCGACATCCGGGCGGCGCAGCATCAGGGTTCCGCCCATGAGCGCGAACTCGGGAACCGGGCGGCGCACGCGGCGGAATTCGGTGGCCGAGAGCTTGCGCCCGTCGAAGGGTTCGGGTTCCAGCGCGCGGCCGGTCTTGCCTGTTTCCGGAAGCTCGGAGTGGTAGTCCACCACGGCTGGCGAATGCAGGAAGCGGACCCCCAGGCCCTCGAGCTCGTCGAGCATCTTCGGCGCGGCGTCCAGGTATCCCAGGCGCGCCTCGCGCGGGGCCTTGTCCCCCACAACCAGGTCCAGGTACCGGACGGCCTTGTCGTAGTCGTCCAGAATCCCCTGCTCGCGCTGGAACTTGTTGTCGGGCACCCAACAGGTGCCGGCCGAATAGGCGGTGGTGCCGCCCAGGTATTCCGTTTTTTCCAGGGTGAGCACCTTGGCGCCGTGCGCCGCGGCGGTCAGCGTGGCGGCCAGCCCTCCGGCGCCGGTTCCCAGAACCACCAGATCGTATTCGAGGTCCCATTCGCTTTTCTGGCGCGGCATCGCTTGCTCCTAAACACTGTTCACATGACGTTGGTCTGTCTGGTGTTTATTATGTGACGCAGAACAATGTAGTGTCCACGACAATTTTGGTCATTTATTATGTACCAAAACTACTCAATGCCTTAATTCTGTAGAACCTGATCTTGAACCCACTGTGCCTTACCGTAATAGAAGTCAGCCAATTTGCCAGGAGTAACTGATCTGCACCTGCTGGTGAATCTCGTACCGATCGGGATTGACGAATTCCACGGTCGCTTCGGGCACACCGTTCAAATATCCCAACCCATCGAGATAGTCGAGCAAAGGTCGCGGCAAATAGCCCAATTCGACGCCTTGAGTGGTGCAGACCAGCCGGGCCCTGTGGTCACCTGGGTTCGTGGTTTCAAGAGTTACCGTCAATTTGTCACCACGTTTAAGCGCTCCGTGGGCAATCATCTGTTGCCCATCTGTTTTGTAACGCAGTCCATGGATTGGTGTTTGACCCCAGACTCGACGATTTACAAAATCTATGTGCGGTTCTGGAAGTAGCTCAATGTTGTCTCCCACACGCCGTCCCAAAGAGCGCGAAAGAATCTCAATTGCTGTTGCGGACTCATCGAGATCGAAAGAATGCAACCAATCAGGTCGATCGGATCGTTTGGTGGACATCAACCTCGATGAAAACAATGGGAAAAGTACGCTAGCTTCGTACGTCTTCGAGGAGTCCCGGAATCCTGGGAGCATGCGGAAACCCGGTTCCAGCTCTACTTTTGGATAGTATGCGAAGCGGTATTTTTTTTCGGTTTTCTGCAAAGTGCCCATCAAGTAGTACCGCCGAGACTCAGGGTTTTGCCAGGTGACAAGCAAAGAAGACAGTTCGCTATCGGTGTTCGCTAGAGCATGCGTGGCTGCCTCAGGCTGAATCGTCATTCCATCAGCCTCCTTCTATTCGTCTCGACTACCCTCATGGCTAGCATAGCTCCGTCCTCGGACATTCCGCTTGATCTCAGGATTTCGCTAACTTCGTGCAGAGGAAGTCGTCTCATTCGTTCACGCCAAATTGGCAGATTGTGCGGAGAGAATTTTTCGTTGAAGTCGATAGCGAAATCCACAAGCGTCGTAGTTCTTCCATTCTCGAATCGCGCTGCAGTAGCTTTGCGAACGAACGAATCAATTGATACAAGGCCTCCCAGAATCCGCTGACGCCGCTCATCGCGAGTCGTAATTCCAAGCGATGTCGCATGATCATATGACGGCAGTAGGCAGTCAGGTTCCTCGATTGAACATTCGAATGCCCAATTTCCACTGTGCCGATCTGTATTCCCTATCAATGCATCAAACAGTAGGTAAATACCGAAGACTCCAATGGCTGATTGGGTACCCTCGGTGCCTATCGGAGGATGGGCTTCAGAGAGCAACTCTTGGATATTCGTGAAATTATGCCCGACTCTGTTCCTTGCTCTAGGGTCGAAGTCATCCACAAGGCCGGATAGCAACGATGAAGCCTCCACGAATTCATGTGTTGGGTCAGTTACCAAATTGCGGCAAAGAGCTCCAATTTTGGCTTTTCGAGTAGCAAGATGTACCTCTGCAGCAGGCACGTGTAGCAACCGTGCAATTAGCGCAGCAGCGTATTCACTTGCACCTTCATCCTGAGAACGGCCTTCTCGGTTGGCTTTGAATAACCATGCATGCCCCTCAGAATCAAGCAACCATAATTTATTGACGTCTCCCATTGACTCGTCCTGCCGCACGGGCCAGTCAGAAACATCCCAGGGAACTTCGTCCATAGCTCCTCCGCGCAAATAAGTCGGCCCTCATGATCACAGTCCGGCGGAGCGGTCATCCGCAGCGCCTCAAGCCCCAACAGGTACTCCTGCAGGGCCCGAGAACGCTTCCGGTCGGTAGCCCGCTGCTTAAGCCGCTGCAGGTTCGCTTCCGCCAGGTAGTCGGCGCCGTAGATGATGCGCAGGTACTCCCGTCCGCGCACCTTGATGCCCGGCTGCACCCAGCCCCTGGCACCGCGGGTGAGATTCAGCCACGGCTTGACCACCATGCCCTCGCCGCCGGACGCGGTCAGCTCTTCCCACCATTGCACCGCCTGGGCGGTCGATTCCCCGGAGTCCAGCGACACCCGCAGCCACGCGGTGTCCTTGAACAGGTCGGGCGCCTGCACCGCAAGCTTCCGCGCAATGCCCATGTGCCAGCCGTGGTCGCTGGTTTCGTAGGTCCTGCCTTCGGAGGCCAGTACCTGGAAGGCGGCGAAGCGGACCTGCTCCTTGTCGCCGACGTAGCGCCGGTAGGACTGGCGGAACGCCTGCGCGTTCTCGCTGCGTTCCCTGGTGCGTTCCAGCAGCGCAACAAGATCCAGCCCGGTTCCGGCCGCCTTATCGAGCAGGTCCGCTGCGGCCGACGTTGCGGCCACCGCGGCGGCCCCGACCGAGGCGTAGGTGTCCTTGATCAAGGATTCGGCCTTCAGCGACCAGGGCAGCAGCTCGCCGTCCAGGATGACCCAGTCCGAGCCCAGCTCGTCCCACAACCCGGCAGCCTCCGCAGCCGCATGGGCACGTTGCAGCAGGGCGCGTTCCGCTTCCGGCTCCAGGAATTCGCGCCCGGTCCGCGTATGCAACGCCCCGAGCCAGCCGGCCGGCGCGTCGAAGCGGGCTGGATCGCGGGCCAGCAGCAGCACCGCGCGCGACCCCATGTGCTTCTCCTCGCAGATGACCTCGCCGATCCCGAGCTTGCGGAAGTAGGCGAAGGCCTCGTCCGGATGCTCCAGGTATCCGGGGCGGGCCGAGGAGTCCGCCGGGGACATGGTGGGCGGCAGGTACCGCAGCCAGCGCGGGTCGGTGGCGAAGCGGCTCATGGTTTCCAGCGCCCCGGCCGCTTGGGCGGCGCTGAGCTTCACGGTGCCGCGCTCCCCCGCTTTCAGGTGCAGCGGGCCGGTGACGTCCTCCATGGACAGCACCCCGGGCTCGCGCTGCGGACCGTGCGGGGATTCCAGCGGGCGCATCGGCTCGGCGTACTGCGCCAGCGCCTCCACCGCGACAACTTCCCGTTCCGGGTAGCGCAGCGCGCTGAGCTGGCCGCCGAAGGCGCAACCGGTGTCCAGGCAGGCGGTGTTGTTGATCCACGCGACCTCGGTGACCGGCGTGTGCCCGTAGAGCACCGCCGCGTCGCCGCGGTAGTCCCGGGCCCAGGGATAGCGCACCGGCAAACCGTACTCGTCCACCTCCCCGGTGACCTGCCCGTAGAGGGCGAAGGCCCGCACCCGCTGGGAGGCGCGACCATGGTACTTCTCAATCAGCCCGGCGTGCGCCACCACCAGTTTGCCGTCGTCCAGCACCAGGTGCGAGACCAGGGAACGGCAGAAGTCCTGCACCTCGCGCTTGAATTCCGGGCCTTCGGCCTCCAACTGCTCAAGGGTCTTGTCCAGGCCATGATTCAGGGTCACCTTGGCCCCGCGCAGCGCGCGCACCAGCTTGTCCTCGTGGTTGCCGGGCACCGCCAGCGCGTGCCCGGCGGCAACCATGCCCATCACCAGGCGCAGCACGCCGGGCGAGTCCGGGCCGCGGTCCACCAGGTCGCCCACGAAGACGGCCCGGCGATTCGGGTGGAAGGCGTCGACGGCGCGCCCCTGCCGGTCGCGGACAATGTCGTAGCCCAGCTTCGCCAGCAGCAGCACCAGCTCCTCCAGGCAGCCGTGCACGTCGCCGATGACGTCGAACGGGCCGTGCTGGTCCCGGAAGTCATTGAGCAGCTTGTGCCGGGTGATGGCCGTCCCGTCGATGTCCTGCGGGCTGGAGAGGACATGGACCCGGGTGAAGCCCTCGCGCCGCAACGATTTGAGCGAGCGGCGCAGCTGCTGGTGCTGGCGGTCGATCACCGCCTTGGGCACCCGCCGTTCGCCTCGGCCCTCGTTGCGCTGCAGGCACACCTCGACAGGCACGTCCAGGACAATGGCCGTGGCCAGCGCGTCGTGGCTTCTCGCGAGCTCGATCAGGCTCTGCCGGGCGGACTGCTGGACGCTGGTGGCATCGACCACGGTCAGCAGCCCGGCATCCAGGCGCTTGCCGGCCACGTAGTGCAGCGCGTCGAAGGCCGCGGCGGTGACGGACTGGTCGGTTTCGTCGTTGCCCACCAGGCCGCGGAAGTAGTCGCTGGAGAGCACCTCGAAGCGCCCGAAGTGCTTGGCGGCGAAACTGGACTTGCCGGATCCGGAGACGCCGACCAGCACCACCAGCCCGGTTTCTGGGATGGAGAATTCGCTCATGCTGCGTCCTTTCGGAAGACGGCCATCTGGGTAGGTGCGCCCACGGCGCTGTCCGCCGGTCCGATGCCGCGGAAATCGACGGTGTAGCCGAACTCCGCCGCGGCGGCCCGGGCCCAGGCCTGGAATTCAGCGCGCGTCCACTCGAAACGGTGGTCGTCGTGGCGCAGGGACCCGTGGCCAAGGTCCGGGTATTTGCCGTTGTATTCGACGTTGGGGGTGGTCATCACGACAACGCGCGGGGCGGCCGCGGCGAACACCGCGTCCTGCAGCGCCGGCAGCCGGGAGGCGTCCACGTGTTCGATGACCTCCATGAGCACCACCGCGTCGTAGCCGGACAGCCGGGCGTCGCGGTAGACCGCGGAAGAGTGCAGCAGGCTGATGCGCTCGCGCTGCTCGTCCGAGCGCTCATCCAGGCGCAGCGCGGCGGCCGCCTGCTCCAGCGAACGGGCGGAGACATCGGTGCCGACGATGCGGGTGAAGAACGGGTCGGCCTGCAAGCGGCGCAGCAGCGCGCCCGGTCCGCAGCCCAGGTCCACCACGCGGTGGGCTCCGTGCTCCTTGAGCGCCGCAATGACATCCACGGCTCGCTGCACCCGCAGCGGAACCTGGGCGTCGTTTCCGGTTGGCTCCGGTGCACTGGCGCGCGCCGCGGATTCCGGGGACGCCGCCGCGTCCATCCGGGACTCCGCGAGCGCCACCAGGTCCTTCTGGTGGGCCAGGTAGCGGCGGGCGATCAGTTCCCGGTCCGGATGGTCCTCCAGCCAGCCCTCGCCCTGCCGGGCCAGCTTCTCTGCTTCGTCGTCGTTGACCCAATAGTGCTTCGAGTCGTCCAGCACCGGCAGCAGGACGTAGAGCTGGCGCAGCGCCAGGTCCAGTCGGACTTCGCCGCTGAGCACCAGCGAGCTGTACTGCGATTCGCCCCAGGCGGGGTACTGCTCGTCCAGGGCGATGGGCGTCTGTTCGACATTCCAGCCCAGCGGCGCGAACAGCCGCTTCGCCAGGTCCCTGCCCGCAAGCCCGCGGCTGGAGACCGCGGGCAGCTCGATGCGCAGCGGCAGCGGCGCGGCGGCCAGCTGGGGGTAGGATTCGCTGGTTCCGGTCATGGCGCTGCGCAGGACCTTGCCCAGGGCCACGGACATCAGGCTCGAGGCGACGTAGGGGCGGTCGTTGACGTAGTAGTCCAGGGCGCCGGCATCGCCGCGGAAGCGCTTGCTGCGCACCAGCCCCACCGGGTCGACTTCCATGAGCAGGGCCGCCGTGGTGCGCTGCGCGGTGCATTCGGGATAGAACACGTGGGCTTGGCCCACCGGCAGGTCGAATGACTGCACCTTGGCAGGATGCTTGCGCAGCAGATGCGACAGGGCGGTGGCGTCGATCCCCGACCCGGGTGCGGATTCAAGCGTAATCGTCAATAGCACGTGGCGGCCTTCTCAGAAGTTTTTGCATGATGGCTTGGCGTTTCATGCAAGCCTACCGAAAAGCTGCGGCGGCACGGGATGCGGCCGGCCGGTGTGCCGCCGGGGTGCCGGGATTCCGGGCGGCGGGGCCCGCTAGTTCAGGTATCCGCGCCCGGCGGCGTCCGCGCAGACCGGGGTCAGGTTCTCCGCGTCCCCGCTCTCACAGGACATGTAGACGAGGTTGGCGGCTTCTTCGGTGCTCAGCACCTCGTATCCCATGGAACCGGGGTTGTAGGACACCGCGGTGCTCCACTCGTCGATGTTCTTGCAGTCCTGCAGTCCCCGCAGTTCCGCTTCCTGCAGCTGCTGGTTCGAGGTTTCGGGGTTGGACCATGCCTCGTTCTGCGTTTGGATGGCGGCGCTGCACACGTCGCTGACCGGGGAGGTCGCCGCCGCATCGAAGTTCGCACAGCCGGCCGCCGCCAGCGTGAGGATCGACAGGACAGCGGCCGAGGGCAGAACTTTTCGCATAGCAGCCATGCTACCCATGCTACTTAGGTATTCGCTGGGTCGCGCGTAGCACGCGCATCTCGACAAGCAGGCGCGAAAAATCCCGGCCGCGCCAGGGCGGGGCCGGGATCCACTGCTTCGAGCATGCTGTCGCTAGGCGATGCGGGAGCGGTCGAAGGCGTCCAGGCTGATGCCCTGCTCCAGGATCAGCTTGGCCCATTCCTTGGCCGAGTGCAGGCTGTGGTCGCGGTAGTTGCCGCAGCTGACGGCCTCGGTGCCCGGGACATCTTCCCAGGTGACCTTTTCCACCAGGTCCTCCAGCGAGGTCTTGATGGCCGCGGCGACCTGCTCGGGGGTCGGCTCGCCCCAGGCAATCAGGTGGAATCCGGTGCGGCAGCCGAACGGCGAGAAGTCGATCAGCCCCTCGAAACGGGTGCGGATCAGCCCGGCCAGGGTGTGCTCGATCGTGTGCAGTCCGGCCGTGGGGATCTCCCCGTGGTTCGGCTGGACGAAGCGGATATCGTAGTTGGAAATGGCGTCGCCCTTGGGTCCGCGTTCGACGCCGATCTTGCGCACGTAGGGCGCCTTGACCTTGGTGTGGTCCAGCGCGAAGCTCTCAACTTCTGCAAGTTCAATATCACTCATGGCAAAAGTCTATCCGCTCACTCGGCCATGACGCGATGAGGGTTAATGGGGCGTAACCGATAGAATTCTGGGAGACTTCGGGGCGCACCAGCGGACCCCGGACTGACTTCTTCAGAAGGGAATTTCATGTCGGACAAGAAGACCTTGCTCGTCTTTGCCCATAGCGACGAGGCCGTCGCCTTTGCCGACGTCGAGCACCTGATCACCGGCGTGGGCAAGGTCAATGCGGCGGTGGCGTTGGCCGGGGAGCTGGCCGCCGGCACCGTCGAGCGCGTCATCGTGCTGGGCACCGCCGGCGTGGTCGGCCATGCCGGCGAGGACCGCCCGAGCCTGGACACCATCTACCAGGTGACCAAGCTGATCCAGCATGATTTCCCGCTGCCGTCGGCAGACGTCGATCCGGCCGGCGAGATCCTGCTTCCGGAGTTCCAGGCCACCATGGCCACCGGCGATGTCTTCGTCTCCGACGACAAGCAGCGGGTGCACATCTCGGGTCTGGGTGCTTCCCTGGTGGATATGGAAGGCTACGCCTACGCCAGCATCTGCCAGCGCTTCAACGTCCCGCTGCAGATCTTCAAGATTCCTTCGGACTACGACATCGCCAAGGCGAAGAGCGTGCAGCTGCGCGAATTCTATGAGAAGAACTTGGCCTAGCAGCACTCGCGACGAGGGCAAGGGCAGCGCCACGGGTCGACACCCGGCCGCGCTGCCCTTGCCCTTTTCCATTGGCCCTGGCCAGGCCGCCTGGACCGGGCCGGACGGGATCGACACAGGCAGCAGCCGCAGTGCCGCTTGGTCTAATAGACCTCGGATTCGATACAGTGAGCGCATGACGCCACGGACCGAGCAACCATCAGGTGGCAGCGAAAACTCGACGCCGCGCCACCACCAACTCATCATTTCCCTCTTCGGCCTCTATGCCAGGGCGTATGGGGGCGAGCTGCAGGTGTCCACAATTATTTCGCTGATGAACGACCTTGGCGTTGAGTCGGCCGGGGTTCGTTCATCAATCTCCCGGCTCAAGAAACGCGGAATCATTGACAGCGTCAAGGTCAACAGCCGGAACGGGTACGCGCTGTCGCCCTCAGCCCTGTCCGCTTTCGCAGAGGGCGATGAGCGCATCTTCACACCCCGCCGGGCTACGGCTGGCAGCCGCTGGCTGCTCGCTACATTCACGGTGCCGGAATCGCAACGGAGCATCCGGCACAAGATCCGCTCCACCTTGATCCGCATGGGATTCGGCGCTGTCGCGCCCGGGCTGTGGATTGCCCCGGAGCACCTCAAGGACGAGGCCATGTCCTACTTCGACCGCCACGGGCTGTCGGATTATTTCGAGTTCTTCCTGGCAGAGCATGTGGGCAGCCACGACCTGGCGAAGAACATGGGCATCTGGTGGGACCTCGAATCGCTGGATTCCCTGTATTCCGAGTTCCTGGAAACCAATCAGCCACTCCTGGACAAGTGGACGCGAATGCCGTCGGCAGAAGACTCAGCGGACCGCGACACCGAGGCGTTCGCCGACTACCTCGTGCTGATCACCCAATGGCGCCGGCTGCCTTATTCCGATCCGGGGTTGCCTGCCGAGCTCCTGCCGGAAGGCTGGAACGCCATCGCGGCCTCCGAACTTTTCCAGCAGCTCCACGAAATCATCGGGTTCAGGGCCGCCCGACACGCGGAGCGTGTCATCAGCGATCAGGCAGCCGACGCCAAAACCTAGATCCGGGGCTCCTTTCCCAGCCCGGGAAGACAATGAGCCGCAAGCCAGTTCGCGTGAACTTGCCTGCGGCTCATTTTTTGCTCTATTGCGCTGCAGATCCCTAGCGGCTCTGAATGACGGCGACACCCTGGATTTCGATGAGCGCTTCCTTCTGCCACAAGCGGCTGACGCCAATACCGGCCATCGCCGGGTACTTGCTGCCCGCCATCTCGCGCCAGAGCTTTCCGATCTCCCGGCCGTTGGCCATGTAGTCGTCCACGTCGGTGAGGTAGATGGTCACGGTCACCAGGTCCTCCGGCTTGCCTCCGGCTTCCTCCAAGGTGGCCAAGACGTTGCCGAAAGCCTGCTTGAACTGCTCCACGATACCGCCTGGAACGATCTGCATGTTCTTGTCCAGCGCCGTCTGGCCGCCGAGGTAAACGGTTTCTCCAGCACGCACTCCATGCGCATAACCGGATGGCTTGGGCAGGGATTCTGGGTTGACGGTGAGGTTTTCGAAAACTGCGGTTTCGGCCATGGTGGTCCCTTTCAGAGATTCGATGCGATATCCAAAATTAGGTCTAGCGCACAAATTGTGATGCGTGCTACATTGAGCATACGTGACGGCAGTAAAAAAGTCGACACATAGTTCTTCGGGAGAAAGCACACAATGAAACTCGCTTCGATTCAGTACAAAACGCAGCGCATGGCGGCCGTGGCGGTAGACGGCGGCTATATTCCGCTGAAGGCCCCGAATCTCAGCGAGCTCCTCAACGACGAGCACTGGCAGGGCCTAGCCCGGCAAACCCTTGCGTCGGGATCCTCCGAATTCATCGCTGCCGCCGATGCAACCGTCCTGAACCCCGTGCCAGCCCCGAACAAGGTCATCTGCTGCGGGCTGAACTACTCGGACCACATTCTGGAAATGGGTCGCGAGCTCCCCGCATACCCGACGCTCTTCGCCAAGTTCGCCGATACCCTGACCGATCCGAATGCGGAGATTACCAGTGAAAACTCCGAGTCCGTCGACTGGGAAGCCGAACTGGCCGTGGTTGTCGGTTCCACCCTGCGCGACGCCACTGAAGACGAAGCACTCGCAGCTATTGCCGGATACACGGTGGCCAACGACGTCTCGATGCGCGACTGGCAGCGCCGCACTCTCCAGTGGTTCCAGGGCAAGGCTTTCGACGCCACCACCCCGCTGGGCCCTTACCTGGTGACCGCGGACGAAATCGACCCGGTCGCCGGCGTCGAGGTGATCTGCCGGATCAACGGCGAAGAGGTCCAGCGCGGGAATACCCGGACCCTGGTCTTCTCGGCGGCCGCGCTGCTGTCCTACATTTCCGGCTTCACCACGCTCCGTGCCGGGGACGTGGTGCTCACCGGAACTCCGGGAGGCGTCGGCATGGGCATGACCCCGCCGCGTTTCCTGCAATCAGGAGACGTGCTGTCCACGGAAATTCCCGGCATCGGCGAGCTGTCCAACAAGTTCACCCTGCGGATCCCGGCCGACGCCTGATCCACTCGAAATCTGCCCCACAGCCCAAATTTCAGTTCACACTTCCAAAGGAGAAAAACCATGACTGAAACACCAATGGTCTACCGCACCGAAGGCGACAACTCGATGTACGCCGGTGCCGACGGTTTGGTTGTCCCAGTGGTCACCCGTGCCGGGGAGGAAGACACCAATACCGCGCAGTCCGGCGACTGCGTGCGCGTCTCGGGTGTCAGCATCCAGCACACCCCTGCCACCAAGATCTGGTTCGGCCAGGTCTCCAACACCCCAGGCTACCGTTCGCTGCCGCACCACCACGGTGAAGCGGAAACCGGCGGCTATGTGCTGCGCGGCCACGGCCGCATCTACTTCGGCGAGAACTACGAGCAGTACCTGGACATGACCGCAGGCGACTGGGTTTTCGTTCCGCCCTTCATGCCCCACGTCGAAGCCAATATGTCGGTCACCGAGGAACTTGTCTGGCTCACCGCCCGCACCCCGGAAAACATCGTTGTGAACCTTGAAGACGTCGATGACGCCTCGCTGGAAGGATACCGCCGAGCATGAACGCCCAGACCCTCGACTCCCAGATCTTCCTGAAGGCCATCGAGCTCACGGAGACCGCGCCGGAGGTTTTTGACCAGGCGTTCAACGCCACCCCGCAGTACGCTCCGTGGCCCAAGGCCTACGGCGGCGACATGGTGGCCCAGGGGGCCATGGCCATGATGCGTTCGGTGGGCGATGACCGCGAACTGCATTCTATGCATTCCTATTTCCTGCGCCCCGTCGACATGCATGAACCAGTGCGCTACGAGGTAGAGCACCTGCGCGACGGACGCGGGTACTCCACCCGCCAGGTCCGCGGATTCCAGAACGGCAAGCCGGTCTTCTCGGCCTTGGGTTCCTTCCACGTGCCGGAGCAGGGCCCGGACCTGTCCATGCAAGCCCCCGAAGGCTCCTTTGACCTGGATCCTGAATCGCTGGACAGCGCCGCCCAGGCGCTGGCTGGCGCCGAAGGAGCAGACGCAGAGTACTGGTCCAACGGCCGCAGCTTTGAAATGCGCCACGTGCCTTCACCGGTGTACCTGAGCGTGGAAGGATCCACCGAGCCTCACCAGGCGGTCTGGGTCAAGGCCTTCACCCCGCTGCCGGACGACAAGGTGATCCAGCGGGCGGCCCTGACCTATGTCTGCGACTACACCATCCTGGAACCGATCCTTCGGAGCCTGAACCTGCCATGGCGCACCGAGGGCCTGACCACCGCCAGCCTGGACCACTCCATGTGGTTCCACCGCGAGGGCAGGGTGGACGACTGGGTGCTCTACGTCCAGGAGGCGGTATCCAGCCAAAATAACCGCGGACTCGCCTTGGGCCGGTTCTACACCCGCGACGGCAAGCTGCTGGCCACCGTCGCCCAAGAGGGCATGATCCGCGGCCCGCGCGGCTAGTGCACCGACCGAAATCCTTCACCACACCGTACACGGCGAAACGACCACTGGAGATACGACATGCCTCTATCACCCTCGTCCCACGTTGACACGTTCACCCGCGACCACCTGCCGCCGCTCGAACAGTGGCCGACGCTGGAATTTACCCTGCCGGAACTGCAGTACCCCGACCGGATGAACGCCGCCACCGTGCTGATCGACGATGCCGTCGCAGCCTTCGGCGCCGACCGACCGGCTTTGCTGGCTCCCGACGGAACCAGCGTCAGCTACGGCGAACTGCTGACCCGCTCCAACCAGGTGGCGCAGGTGTTGGTGGAGGACTTCGGCATCCTCCCGGGCAATCGGGTCCTGCTGCGCGGACCGAACAATGCCTGGCTGGTCGCCTGCTGGCTCGGGGTGCTCAAGGCCGGCGCGGTCGTGGTGACCACCATGGCCGCGCTGCGCGCCCAGGAAATCAGGAGCATTGCGGACCTGACCAAGCCTTCCGTGGCCCTGTGCGACCACCGCTTCGTCGAGGACATGGCGCTCGCCGCCCAGGATGCCTACCCCGTGGTGGCGTTCGGCGGCGATGGGGAATCCGACCTCGTGCAACTGGCCGCGGCGAAGCCGGGGCAGTTCGCCAATGTGGACACCTCGGCCGACGACGTGGCACTGCTTGGCCCGACCTCCGGCACCACGGGAACCCCGAAGATCACCATGCATTTCCACCGGGACATCCTGGCCAATGCCGACACCTTCGCGCGCCATATCCTCAAGCCCACCAAGGACGACGTTTTCGCCGGTTCTCCCCCGCTGGCCTTCACCTTCGGGCTCGGCGGCCTGGTCGTCTTCCCGCTGCGCTTCGGGGCCAGCTCGCTGCTGACCGAGCGGGCCACCCCGGTGGAGCTGGCCGAGCTATCGCACCAGGCCGGAGCGACGGTGCTGTTCACCGCTCCCACCGCCTACCGGGCGATCCTCAAGAACGGCAAGGCGGACCTGCTGCGTTCACTGCGCGTCGGGGTCTCGGCCGGTGAGCATCTGCCGGCTGAAACCTGGCATCAGGTACAGGAAGCCACGGGCCTGGAACTCGTCAACGGTATCGGCTCCACCGAAATGCTGCACGTGTTCATCTCGGCCGCTGGCAAGGACATCCGCCCCGGCAGGACCGGCACCGCGATTCCCGGATTCCGCGCCACCATCCTGGACGAGAATGGCAAGGAACTGGGCCCGAATGAAATCGGCAGACTGGCGGTCATCGGCCCGACCGGCTGCCGCTATCTGGACGACGAACGCCAACTGAACTACATCAGCGACGGGTGGAACGTGACTGGCGATGTGTTCCTCAAGGACGAAGAAGGCTACTTCGTCTACCAGGCCCGCAGCGACAACATGATCGTCTCCTCCGGCTACAACATCGGGGCTCCGGAAGTGGAGAACGCGCTGAACCAGCACGACGAGGTGCTGGAGACCGCTGTCATCGCCCGTCCCGACCCGAACCGCGGCTCCATCGTTTGCGCGTTCGTGGTGCTGGTTGACGGGGTCGAGCAGTCCGAGGACAAGGCCAAGGAACTGCAGGACTTCGTGAAGGCGACGATCGCTCCATACAAGTACCCGAGGGAAATCCACTTCGTCGACGAGCTGCCGCACAATCCCAGCGGCAAGCTGCAGCACTTCAAGCTGCGCGACGCGTTGAACGCCGATTCGCTGTCCTAAGACGACAGCCACCCCAACATATTTTTTGACCGCAGTGCCCACGGGGACTGGTGAAAGGACTAAGATCATGAAAATCGCAGTGATTGGCGGAGGCCCCGGCGGACTGTATTTCGGCGCCCTGATGAAGCAGCTGGATACGGCGCACGAGGTGACGGTCTGGGAGCGTAATGCAGCTTCGGACACCTTCGGCTTCGGCGTGGTGTTCTCCGACGAGACCCTGGGAGGGATCGGCAACGCCGACCCCGTGATCGCCGAGTACATGTCCCGCCGTTTCGCCCGCTGGAGCGACATCGACATCCACTTCCGCGGTGCAATGCACACGGTTGGAGGCCAGGGTTTCGCGGCCATGAGCCGCAAGGAGCTGCTGGAGCTATTGCAGCGCCGCAGCATCGAGCTGGGCGTGGACGTGCGTTTCTCCACCATCGCCCCGCCCGTGGAAGAGCTGATGGCCGAGTACGACCTGGTGCTGGCGGCCGACGGCTTGAACTCCGCGGTCCGCGCCAAGTTCCCCGAGTCCTTCAAGCCTTCGCTGGACCCGCGCGTGTCCAAGTACATGTGGCTGGGCACCGATCAGGTGTTCGAGGCCTTCAAGTTCTTCGTCAAGGAAACCGACGCGGGAACCATGCAGATCCACGGCTACCCGTACTCCGACGAGGGCTCCACGTTCATCGTGGAAATGCACGAGGACGTGTGGCGCGCGGCCGGCTTCGACGAGACCGAAAACGACGTCTTCCCTCCGGGCGTGAGCGACATGAAATCCGTGGCCAAGGTCAAGGAGATCTTTGCGGACGAACTGGCCGGCTTCGACGTGCTGACCAACAACTCCAAGTGGATCAACTTCACCACGGTGCGCAACCAGCACTGGCGCCACGAGAACATCGTCTTGCTGGGCGATGCCGCGCACACTGCGCACTTCTCCATCGGCTCGGGCACCAAGCTCGCCATGGAGGATTCGCTCGCCTTGGCCGCGTGCCTGCACGAGCACAGCTCGGTTGAAACGGCGCTTGAAGCCTACGAGACCGAGCGCCGCCCGGTGGTCGAATCCACCCAGCGTGCCGCCCAGGCATCGCTGGAATGGTTCGAGAACATCGGCCAGTACAAGGACCAGGATCCGGTCCAGTTCTGCTTCAACCTGCTCACCCGTTCGCGCCGCATCACCTACGACAACCTCAAGCTGCGCGACACCGAGTTCGCCAACAAGGTGGATGAGGACTTCGCACGCTTGAACGGATCCGATGTGGTGGCCCCTGCGATGTTCCAGCCGCACAAGATCGGCGAGCTGGAGCTCGTCAACCGCGTGGTGGTCTCCCCCATGGACATGTACTCGGCGGTCGACGGCGTGCCCGGCGACTTCCACCTGGTCCATCTGGGTTCCAAGGCCATGGGCGGCGCCGGACTGGTCATGACCGAAATGGTCTGCGTCTCGGACATCGGCCGCATTACCCCGGGCTGCACCGGCTTGTACACCGATGAGCAGGGCGCCGCGTGGAAGCGCATCACGCAGTACGTGCACGGCAACTCGCAGGCGAAGATCGGCGCCCAGATCGGCCACTCCGGCCGCAAGGGTTCCACCAAGCTCATGTGGGAAGGCCTCGACGAGCCGCTGGAAGAGGGCAACTGGGAAGTCCTGGCCCCTTCGGCGCTGCCGTACGGCGAAGGCTGCCACGTTCCGGTGGAAATCACCCGTGCCCAGATGGACGAGGTCCGCGAGCAGTTCGTGGCCGCCGCCAAGCGCGCCGACGAGGCCGGTTTCGACCTGCTTGAGGTGCACGCCGCGCACGGCTACCTGCTCTCGTCGTTCCTCTCCCCGCTGTCCAACCAGCGCACCGACGAATACGGCGGCTCCCTGGAGAACCGCCTGCGCTACCCGCTGGAGGTCCTTGACGCGGTGCGTGCCGCCTGGCCGGCGCACAAGCCGCTGGGCGCCCGCATCTCCGCCACCGACTGGGCGGAGGGCGGCAACACCGAGGACGACGCACTGGAGATCGCCAAGGCATTCATCGCCCACGGCATCGACTCGATCGACGTGTCCTCGGGCCAGATCGTACGCAACGAGCGCCCCGCCTTCGGCCGCAGCTACCAGACCCCGTTTGCGGACAAGATCCGCAACCAGGTCGCCGCGGCCGCCGGGGTGACGGTCATTGCCGTGGGCGCCATCAGCTCCTACGACGATGTGAACTCGATCCTGCTGGCGGGACGTGCCGACTTGGTGGCGCTGGGCCGTACCCACCTGTACAACCCGCAGTGGACCCTGCAGGCAGCCGCCGAACAGGACTACGTGGGAGACGGGGCCACCTGGCCGATGCCGTTCAAGGCCGGACGCCGCAAGCCGCCAAGCGCGCGCACCGACGCGGTCCGCCCCCGGCTGTCGCTGCTGGCAGAGAACGTCGAGGACGAGCAGACGCACCTGCGCTGGACCCCGTCCAAGGACCAGGAGCCCGAGGCAGTAGCCTCGAACGCCTAGCTCG
>SMEN01000224.1_pt1 | contig 18425 bp, 18 predicted proteins | sample 2456271 | NCBI WGS metagenome assembly SMEN01 (sample SAMN10132593, study PRJNA489261) | soil metagenome | isolation source: day1 control-loamy sand soil ammended with raw manure from dairy cow... | place: USA | collected 2015-04-01 | reverse complement strand
TATGACTGATAAAATTTCCGAAGATTTAGCACACATTCGTTCTATGATGGAACGTTCCTCTCGTTTTGTTTCGTTAAGTGGTTTGTCTGGTATTGGAGCAGGAGTAACCGGAATTATTGGTGCTTATTTTGCTCATCATATTATTGAAAAATCGGGTGGAGCAATAAATGGGTATTATAATGACAATACCGTTTATGAATTGATATTTGTTGCCTTAGTTACTTTAATTGTTGCTTTGTTTTTTGGTAGTTTTTTTACCATCAGAAAAAGTAAAAAATTAGGTTTGCCTGTTTGGACTTCTACAACCAAAAAAACCTTGATTCAACTTGCTATTCCGTTGTTTGTTGGCGCAATATTTTGTTTGGCATTAATCAAATATCAATTATTTGGTTTAATTGCAGGAACAACTTTAATATTTTATGGATTATCTCTTTTAAATGCAGAGAAATATGTTTTTTCTGATATTAAATATTTAGGATTATTAGAAATTCTATTAGGTTGTATTTCACTTTTTTTTATTGGTAAAGGTTTGCTTTTCTGGACCATAGGTTTTGGTTTTTTGCATATTATTTACGGAATCATTTTGTACAGAAAATACAAATAATGAGTATAATTAGCGGATTAAATAAAGAATTTGAAAGTCGTGTTCGGCTTGGAATGATGTCAGTTTTGATGGTTAACGAATGGGTAGATTTCACAGAAATGAAAAATCTGCTTCAAGTTACCGACGGAAATTTGGCAAGTCATTCTGCGGCTTTAGAGAAGAATCAATATATAGAAATAAAGAAAGAGTTCGTTGGTAAAAAACCTCGAACTTCTTATAAAATAACCGAAGTCGGTAAGCGTGCATTTCAAGAGCATTTAAAATTTCTTGAAAAAATGATGAGGCAATAATTGTCTTATTTTTTTACTATTTAACTTTGAAATACAAAGTACTTTTAAATAAATAATTATGAAAAAACATCTATTAATTTTTTTGAGCACCTTAGTTTTTGTTGTGCTTTTTTACAATGAAGATTTAGGTTTAAACCTATCAATTTTCGCAATTTTTTTAATGATATTTAATTTTATTCAAAAACCCGATTTATTAAAAGATAGGCGAGCGTTACTTTTAGCTTCGGCAGTTTTACTGTGTTCGTTATCAAACGCATGGTTAATAAGTTTCACAACCTTTTTGGCTGTAATGGTAACTTCTTTTGTGTTTCGATTATATTGCGAAAACCATAAACTTAGATTAATCACACAAGCAATTGTATTTGTTTCGAATTGGTTTGCTGCAGTTGTTCAGTTTTTTCAATTCAATACTTGGTTAGAAACTAAAAAATCTGATAAAGAAAAACTTTTTGTAAAAATATTCTCGTATGTACTTTTACCATTTTTAATTTTAGGGATTTTCTTTGCATTGTACGTTTCTACGAGTGATACTTTATTGGCTTGGTATCAACGTTTTGAGTTGGATATAAATTTCTTTATCATTTTCGTAACGTTATTCGGGTTTTATATTTCTTTTGTTTTTTGGAATGCGAAGATTTATGAAGTTTTTGTAACCTTAAATCGTTCATTAAAGACAGATTTTTCTGAAGAAACAAAAGCGAGTCAAAAACCAACATTCGATTTTCTTCCTGTCGAATTTGAAATGCGAAGTGGAATCATCACATTAGTTTGTTTGAATATGATGTTGTTGTTGTTTATCGTTGTGTTTAATATCGAACATATTCAAAATCCAGCAATAAATTTGAGAGATTTTAGCAGTAGAATTCACGAACAAATTTATTCGATTATCGGTTCAATCGTTTTAGCAATGTTGGTGATTTTGTTTTACTTTAAAGATACGTTAAACTTTATTCAGAATAATAAATACTTAGTTTTAGGTGCAAAATGCTGGGTGATTTTAAATGCAGTTTTGGTTGTTTCTGCTGTTTATCAGAATACGATTTATATAACCAATCTTGGATTAACTTATAAGCGATTGGGTGTTTATATGTTTTTGATTCTTTGTTTTTATGGATTACATTTTACTTTTAAGAAAATTCAAAATCAGAAAACTAATTTTTATTTAATTGACAAAATGACTTGGGGATTTTTCTACACTTTGGTATTTTGTTCGCTTTTTAATTGGGGAAGTTTCATAACTTATTATAATTTAACTTTAAAGGAAATTGATATCGATTATTTAGAATATGATTTAGATGGAAACGAAAAAGAATTAATCAATTACTATCAATCTCATAATTTACCGATTCCTAAATATTTGATTAATAATGTTAATAGACAAAAAGAAGAATCATTTTTATCTTCTCAATTATATTATAAAACCATTGATTTGAATTGATAAAAAAATCCGAGCTAGGAAATTTCTCAGCTCGGATTTTTGTTTTTATTTTCTTGGAGTTCTACGTTCGTTTCTTAATGGACGTTCGGTTTCTGAACTTTTTCTTTCATTTCGAATTGGTCGTTCGGTTCTGTTTTCTTTTCTATCTCTGTTCGCAGATTTATCACGAGTAGGAGGTGGCGTGATACGATTTGCTCTTGATGGTGTTTTTGGTAAGCTTGCTTCTTCTGTTTTAATTGAATCTCCAATTAAACGATTCAGTTCATCCATTTCTGCTTTTGTGATTTCTCTATAACTTCCAACCGGAACATCCAATGAAAGGTTGATAATTCGAACACGTTTTAGAGCAACAACTTCATAATCTAAATATTCGCACATTCTACGAATTTGTCTGTTTAAACCTTGAGTTAAGTAAATTCTAAATACAGTTCTACTAATTTTTTCAACTCTACATTTTTTTGTAATCGTATCTAAAATCGGAATTCCGCTTCCCATTCTAGTTATAAAACGGTCGGTAATTGGTCGGTCAACCGTAACAATATATTCTTTTTCGTGATTATTTCTTGCACGAAGTATTTTATTTACTATGTCACCGTCATTGGTCATCATTATCAAACCTTCCGAATCTTTATCTAATCTTCCGACAGGAAAAATTCGTTTTGGATAATTGATATAATCTACAATGTTATTACGAACATCTTGATTTGTGGTACATTCAATTCCCACAGGTTTATTAAAAGCCAAGTAAATAGGCTGGTCAAGATTGGCAGCGATTGATTTTCCGTCAACACAAACTTCGTCTGTTTGTGCAACTTTGGTTCCCATTTCCGGAACAATTCCGTTTATGGTAACTCTTCCATCTTCAATCAATTTATCTGCCTCACGACGCGAGCAAAAGCCGGCTTCTGATAAAAATTTGTTTAATCTTGTTAATTGTTCTTCCATTGTGCAAAATTACAATTTTTATGTGGATTATTCACTTTCTAGAAAAGAAACCGCTTGTTTATAAACCTGATTATGAAACATACTGTGACCCAATTTTTCGGTACTAATAAATTTTACTCTCGGATTCTTATTTACAATCTGAACGGCATCGTTATACGGAACAATCGAATCGTCTTTATCGTGAATGATTAATAAAGGTTGATTGATTTTTTCGATGAAGTTCTCAGAATTAAAATAAGTTGTATCGATATCAAATTTCTTAACAAATATATTAAGGTACGAACGATATGTTCTGTTGTTTAAAGAAAGTAAATTCTTGTAATTTCGAGTTATTCTATGAAATAAATTTGGACTTCCTAGACCAATAATTTTCTTCACAAACGGAAATTGATATTTCGATTGCGCATAAAACATGGTCATTCCTCCAAGCGAATGTCCGATTAAGTAAGTTGGTTTATATTTTTGACACACTTCGTTGATAAACTCCGCATACAAAACTGCATTAAACTCTTTACCCGAACTCATTCCTTGACCAGGTGCGTCTAAACTAACGATGTTGTATTTTTTCTTTTTCAAATATTGAATCATACCTTGCCAACGATTTGAATTACTTTCCCAACCGTGCATCAATAAAACTGTTTCTTTACCGCCTTCCCATTCATAAGTTTGAATTTGATGCTCATTATATATAATGATTTCTCGATTCGCGTTTTGTAGAAAATCAGAATATGCATTAAGTTTGCCATCTCTTGGGTTCGAAAAAAGATTATAAGCAATATGTCCTGCCTTTTCGGGGTTAAATAAAGAAACTCCGTTTACAACCAATCCGAATGATTTGGTCATTAACCAATATTTGATGTTCGAAAGTTTATTCATCTGATTTCTTTTGTTGAGTAAAGTTAATTTTAAATTGTTTAAAACTTAGCAATTTTTATACCTAAATTTCAATTGTCTTGTTGAAGTTTCAAAATAAATTTCAAAAAAACTCATTTCAATATAATAAATCATTTTAATATTTCGTTTTGTATTGACTAATGTGTAATGATATTGGTTAAAAAATGTTAAAAATGAAGCGAACAAAGATACGTTTTGAATAGCTTTTTGTTTTCGATATGAATTTTTACATTATTGATAAAATGTAAATTTATCAATTAATTGTTTTGTGTTTCAATTAATTGGTTATCTTATAGTTATGGTTTTTTTTACTTTTTTTTAAAATGATATATTTTGCGAAAACATTAGTTTTGGTTCGTTGTTTTTAGTGAATTTATTAAGGAATATTTATTTTTTTAAAAAAACTAAAGGTTTGTTAACTCTAAGTTTGATAAAATAATTTTTCGTAATTTTGAAACATTCTAAAGAAGTATTGTTGTATTTCATTAATTTGTTTTGAATTTTCAAAAAATGACAAAAAGTTTTAGTTAGTTTATTTTACAATTTGTCCTTTTGGTATTTCATTTCTCTTAAAAATAGTTTGATTAAATAATTGTAAATAAATCGAATGTATTACACAAGTGTGTTTTTGTTTCGTTATTGATAATTAAGTACTTATATCAATGAGAATAATCATGTGAATTAAGCGAATGTAAAAAAAAGATTGAGAATAAGTTAATAATGTTAAATGCGGTAGTGAAATTGTAATTTTTATTTTTTTATTTCATCTAAAAAACTAAATTTGCGTTCTCCTGATTAAAACATAACAACAAACAAACAGGAAAAAAATTGAATAATAATAATTGAGTAAACATTAAATTTTAAAAAAGATGACAAATTTATCAAATGAATCTGTTGAAAAACAAGGGTCAAGTTCAGGATTGTCTAATATTTTTGCAGCTATCGCTGTTTTAATATGTTTAGGTTTTGGATATATTATCTGGGCTTTCGTATTAGGAGCTGGAAGTAACTTCGTAGGCGGAGACAATCAAGCAGATCCAATTCCAGGAAGTTTAATGGGAATGATGTACAAAGGAGGTTACGTAATTGCAGTGTTAATTGGATTATTAACTACAACAGTAGTTTTCGGTATCGAAAGATTTATCGTGATTACTAAAGCTGGTGGAAGTGGAGATAACAAAACTTTCGTAGGAAAAATTCAAGCATTAGTTTCAGCTAATCAAATTAATGAAGCAATTGAATTATGTGACACACAAAAAGGTTCTGTGGCAAATGTTGTTAAATCTGCATTAGTTAAATTCAAAGAAGTTAAAGCTGAAGGATTTGACGCTGATAAAGCAACAGAAACTATCCAAAAAGAAATTGAAGAAGCTACTGTTTTAGAGATGCCAATGTTAGAAAAAAATATGATTGTTTTAGCAACATTAGTTTCTACAGGTACATTAATCGGTTTATTAGGTACGGTAACAGGTATGATTAAAGCATTCTCTGCTTTATCAACTTCTGGTTCTCCTGATTCTTCTGCATTAGCAACAGGTATTTCTGAAGCCTTAATGAATACAGCTACAGGTATTGGTACTTCAACTTTAGCTATTATTTTCTATAATGCCTTTACAACTAAAATTGATAAATTAACTCATTTCATTGACGAAGCTGGATTTGCAATTACGCAATCTTACAGAAGAAACAATCGTTAATTAGTAGTTTAATCAATCCAATAGTTAATATTGGTTAAAAGTAAAGAATATGGCAAAAATGAAAAAATCAAGTACAAGAATTGATATGACCGCTATGTGTGATGTATCTTTCTTGTTGCTAACATTCTTTGTTTTAACATCAACAGCTAAAACTCCAGAAGTTCACCCTGTTGACCTTCCTAATTCTACTAAAGAAACAAAAATCCCATCTTCTGATATCGTTACTTTAACTGTAGATGAAGATAAAGTTTACTTCGGTTTGTCTGGTAAAGATGATAAAGTTGATGTACTTGAGAGAATGGGAAAAGAATATAATATCGAGTTTACAAAAGAGGAAATTAATAAATTTACTACAATGGAAAACTTTGGTGTTGATATTAGAGAGTTAAAACAATTGTTAGCTAAACCAGTTGGCGAATTAATGAAACCAGAGAATCATACAAAAGGAATTCCTTTTCAAGATTCTTTAAATAATCAACTTTCTGCTTGGGTTAGACATTCGAGAGAATCTACTTGGGCAAGAAAAGAAGATTTCGTTAAAGTTGCTATTAAAGGAGATGCTGAAGAAAAATTCGGTACTGTAAATAAAGTGATTCAAATTTTGCAAGAACAAAGACAGAATCGTTTTTACTTAGTTACTGGTTTAAGAGATTCAGACTTCTAATTAAATAAAAAAATTAAGAAATGGCAGAATTAAATACGGACGGCGGTGGCGGAAAAGGCGGTAAAAAAGTAAGAAGTAAAAAACAAAATGCTGGAGTAGATTTAACTGCGATGGTAGATTTAGCTTTCTTATTAATTACTTTCTTCATGCTTACAACATCTTTGTCAAAACCTCAGTCAATGGAATTGACGATGCCTGATAAGAAGGATGTAGATGTCACAAAAAAGCAAGAAGCTAAAGAATCTAAAACAATGACAATACTAATAGGGAAAGATGGTTCTTTGAAGTATTATATGGGAATGTTTGATGATCCTTATCAAGGAATCGGACCAACTGATTCAACTTATGGAAAAGACGGTATTAGAAAGGTTATTCTTCAAAAAATGGCGAATCTAAAAGCTCAAGGTTTTGTGGATAGAGATGGATTGTTAGTGCTGATAAAATCAACTGATGAAGCAACTTATACTAATATGATAGACATTTTAGATGAAATGGCTATTACAGGAGTAAAGTTGTATGCAATCAATGATATGACTGACGCTGAAAAAGAAATTATGCAGTAATGCATTTAAAATTATAACGATATGGCAAATATGAACATTTTCGGTAAAGATTGGACTGATATCGTATTTGAAGGACGTAACAAAGCCTACGGAGCTTATAAACTTCGTGAAGAAAGCACAAGAAATACTTTTTTAGCCTTATTATTTGGTATGGGTGTTATTGGTTTAGGTTTTGCTAGTAAAACAATTTACGATGCCGTTTTTTCTAATTTCTCATCTAATGATGCAGATACCGAACAGGTAGAAGTTATTGATGTAATTCTTCCAGAATTACCAGACCCAGAACCACCTGTGGAGGAAATAAAAGAAGAGTTGCCTCCTCCTCCTCCTGAAGCTCCTGCTGATGCCTCAAAATCTGTTCAAGAAGAAAAGGCATTTACAGAAACAGTTGTAAAAAAGGATGAAGAGGTAATCAAGGAAACCAAAACTGCACAGGAGGATTTCGATGATAAAACTACTTCAGGCCGTGAAGACAGAGCAGCCTCTGCTGATGGAGATTTAAAAACTAAAGGTGAACAAACTGGTGGGGCTGATAAAGGATCTAAAGGCCTTGGAACTGAAAATAAATTCTCTGAAGATGATAATAAAATTCATAATCTTTTTCAGAATAAAGCAGAACCAGTTGATGGAATGACAAAGTTTTACCAACAATTTATGCGCAAGTTCACTGCTCCTGAAGTTGGTTCTAATGTTAATCAGTTTAAAGTAGTGTTAAAATTTGTTGTCGAAAAAGATGGTTCTTTTAGTTCAATACAAATTGTAAACGATCAATATGGCGCTGGTAAAGAAGCTATGCGTGTTTTGAAAACGATGCCGAAATGGAAACCTGGAATGCAAAACGGAAAACCAGTACGTTCAAGTTTCAATCTTCCAATTACTGTTAAAGTAAATAATTAATGATTAAAAGATTTTTAAATACTTTTAGAGAAAAATCGCTTAATGAGCGATTTTTCTTTATTTTAGGAATTGTATTTCTATTGGTTTATTTTGTTTTAGGTTGTTTTTTTATACTTGTAAAGAATTTGCCTTTTGATATCCCATATACAAATCGTGTAATATTTGGTATAATTTTAATTGTTTATAGTATTATCAGATTTTTTAGAATAATAAAAAAGGAGCAATAGCTCTTTTTTTTTGTTTTTAAAATAATTTTAATTACATTTTTTCTCTTTATTGATTTTTGATGTATTAGTTCATTGATTATTTACATAATTCATCTATTTTATTAAATTTTAATTTATTTTTATTAGATTTATAAACTAATAATTGTAAATTTCGCTTTTGGTTTATTTAGTTTAATCTTTATGAAAAAATATTTATTTAGCATCGGTTTTTTAGCATTTTCTGCTTTTTTAGTCACTTGTAAAAACGAGCAAAAAAATGAAGAAATTAAAGAAACTTATGCTACTGGAAGTACATCGGTTTTTGTGGAAGAGTCTATAGTTCCTATTTTTGATGATATCAATCAAGTTTTTATGAATACTTATGACAAAGCCAATGTAACTATTGTTCCAAAAACAGAAAATGAAATTGTAAATTATATTTTGCAAGATTCCGTGAAGATTGCAGTTTTGCCTCGCATGCTTAATGATAGAGAGTTGAAGCCTTTTGAAGGTAAAAAAGTAATAAGTCAAACTGCTTTTGCTAAAGATGCTATTATTTTTGTAAATAGTAAAAATAGTCAAGATTCTATAATCAATTTGACAGAGATTATTGAATTGATAAAAAATCCAGATTTAAAATCGGATCATGTATTTGTTTTTGATAATATTAATTCTAGTTTAACTCAATATTTCAAAAATAAGGCTGGAGTAACTGAATTCGGAGATAATGTTTATTTTGCTAAAGATACAAAAGAAGTAGTTTCTTATACTTCCAAAAATCCGAAAGCAATCGGAATCGTTGGGATTAATTGGTTGTTACAACCAGATGAAGAAATTCAGAATGTAAAAAAAGATTTGAAATCAATGTCGGTTTTCAATGAAATTGATAAAAAATATTATTTACCAACACAGTCAACAATTGCAGATGGTTCATATCCATTAATTCGAGAGTTATTTGTAATCGAAGCTCAAGGATTTTCTGGTTTAGGAAAAGGAATTTCTTCTTTCGCTGCAAGTGATCGTGGTCAACGTATTGTTCTTAAGTCTGGTTTATTTCCTATAAAACAGCCAACAAGAGAAATTATTATAAAAACAAACTAAATTTCTATAAGTATGAATAAAACTATTACTTTAAGTTTATTATTTGCAGTAATTGCTTCATCAAATGCACAAACTCAAGTTGATATTGAAAAAGCTGTAAAGTTTGGAAAATATGATGTTGCTAAAACTGAATTGTACAAATTATTAAAAACGGAACCTAACCAAGGTGAAAATTTTTATTATTTAGGTAAAATCCATTTATTACAAAATAACCCTGATTCAGCAGCTTTTTATTTTAAAAATGGATTACGTGCTACTAAGAATCCTGCTATTAATAATATCGGATTAGGACAATTAGCTTTGAATTCTGGAAAAGAAAAAGAAGCTAGATCAAAATTTAATGGTGCGCAAAGTAATATTAAGAGAAATGATATTTCAACTTATTTATTAATTTCTCAAGCTTGTTTGGATGCAAATAAACCTGATATTTCAAGAGCTACCGAATTTGCAAATAAAGCTATTAATGCACAGCCTAATAGCGTGGAAGCAACTGTTATGTTAGGTGATATTTACTTAGCTGATAAATCATCTAAGTTGGCCCTATCTAAATATAGAGAAGCTTTGTCTTTGAATCCAAAGTCGCCTTTGGCAATGATGAAAATTGCAACTATTTCTACTTATAATAAAGATTATGCAACTGCTGTTCAAAAGTTGAATGATGTCGTTAAAGATTATCCTGATTTTGAACCTGCTTATAAGGAGCTTGCTTTCGCAAATTATTTATGGAATAAAGAAGAAAAAGATTCTAATAAGATAGCAAATGCTACTGCAGCTTATTCTAAATACCATCAATTGATTGGTGAATCTGTAGATTCAGATAATAATTATGCAGATTTTTTAGTAAAGATTAAAGATTTCAATGCGTTGAATGAATTTTCAAAAGCGCGTTGGAAATCTAGAGGAGAAAATTTCCCAATTTATAAATATGCTGCTATTGCAGCTTATGAAAACGGAAATAATGAAGATGCAATTACTTTTATTAATAAATATTTCGACGTTGTTGAAAATAAAGAAAGTTTCAAAGGAGTTGATTATTTATATTTAGGTTTGTCAGAAATTGCTCAATCTAAGTCTAAAGACGGAAAATTCGAAAAAGATGGATACGAGAAAGGGTTGGCAAATGTCAAAAAAGGTATAAGTGTTGATTCTTCTATAGCTGAGGAAATGAATGCATATGCATTGGAGTTGTTTAAAAAAGGAAATTACGAACAAGCTTATTATTTGTTTGATTTAGGAACTTTAGATAAGCAAAGTCCAAATTATGTTTATGATACTTATTATAAAGGAAATTGTTTGTTTTTGACTAATGATAAGCCAATGTTTGATAATCAATTACAAAAAGCTACAGAAGCATTTAATGAAGCGATTCGAGTTTCTCCAACTACTCACGAAGCTTTATTGATGAATGCGAGAGCATATCGTTTTATCGATACTGATGCTTCTAAAGTTGAAATGGTTAAAAACTACGAAGCATTCACAGAAGCTTTAACTAATAAGAAGATGTTAAAAGATGCTGAAATGAAAGACGCATTAATTGAATCTTATATGTTTATTGGTGTTCAAAATATGAATAAAGATAAAGCAAAGGCTGCTCAGGCATTTAATAAAGTTTTAGAATTCGATTCTAGTCATGAGTATTCTTTAAATGCATTAAAGAAATTAAATAAAAAATAATTTTAAAGGTCAGCTTAGGTTGGCCTTTTTTCGTTTTACTAATTGACTTTTTGGTAGTATCTTTGCATCCTAATTAATTTAGAATGCAAAACTTAGAAACAAAAAATAATTTACAAGACGGATTACAATTGCCTTTAATGGAAGAGTTTTATACAATTCAAGGCGAAGGAAATTATACAGGTACAGCTGCTTATTTTATTCGATTAGGTGGTTGTGATGTTGGTTGTCATTGGTGTGATGTCAAAGAAAGTTGGGACGAAAAATTACATCCTTTAACTTCTGTGGAAACTATTGTTTCTAATGCTAAGCAAAATGGTAATTTAGCCGTAATTACTGGAGGTGAACCTTTGATGTGGAATTTAGATAAATTGACATCTGCTTTGAAATCTGAAGGTATTCAAACCAATATGGAAACTTCTGGTGCTTACGAATTGTCTGGAACTTGGGATTGGATTTGCTTATCTCCTAAAAAAACAAAATTACCAACTCAAAGTGTTTATGATGCTGCTCACGAATTAAAAGTTGTTATTTATAATCATAATGATTTTAAATTTGCAGAAGAACAAGCTGCAAATGTTAATGATAAAGCAGTTTTGTTTTTACAACCAGAATGGAGTAAAAGTGAAGAAATGTTACCGTTTATTATTGAATATGTAAAAAATAATCCAAAGTGGAGAATTTCATTACAAACGCATAAATTTCTGAATATTCCCTAAAATAGTATTATTTTTGTTAAAAAAATAATATGAAAAAGACGATTTTAGTTTTTGTTTTACTTGGGAATTTATTTGTTTCGCATGCACAAGCAAATAAAAAAGATGTAAAAAATCTTTTAGAAGTCAGTGGAGTTACTTCTAAATATGAATTGATTGTAAATCAGTTTTCTGATCAGTTACCAAAAGAAAGTCAAGCGAATTTCAAAAAAGATGTACAAATTTATATTGATAAACTGATTAACAAAGAAGTTGAGCAATATGCAGCAGCTTTTTCGCAAGATGAAATTTTAAAATTGATTGAATTTTATAAATCTCCTTTAGGAATAAAATTATTACAAAAAACTTCAGAAATTGATAATACTTTAGAACAAGAGATTGATAACAATCAGGCTGAATTGCAAAGTGTTATAATGAAATATTTTATGTAAAAACTCTATATTTTTATAGAGTTTTTTTATATTATTACATTCTCAATAATAAAATACCAAATTCCAATAGTAACAAAAGAAATTGGAATTCCATAACCAACCATCATGTTGCTTAATTCGGGTTTCAATCCGTTTGAATTTGCCAATATTGCTCCTGTAATCATAGGTGCCATTGCTGCTTCAATGATGCAAACTTTTGCTATTAAATCGTTTTTTCCTAGGATGCCGTAAATTAATCCGAAAATGATTGCTGGAAATAATATTAATTGAAAGAATAATCCTAAGGCAAGAAATTTAAAATGCTTGCTGTATGTTTTGAATTTAAGTTGGAAACCCACAGAAATCAAAGCAATTGGCGATATGGTAACTGCTAATTGTTTAAAAGCAGTTGATAGCGATTCTGGAAAATCTACCTTTAAAATAGCTAAACTAATTCCCACAAGAAAAGCAATTAATGGAGGAAATGTGAACATCTTTTTTAGGAATGAACTTTCGTTTGATTTTTTTTGATTTGAATATAATGTTGCTGTTAATATTCCTAAAGTAGAAAAAACTACAAAAGTTCCAGGTAAATCTACGATGATTAAAGTATTTAATCCTTCATCACCAAATAGAGCTTGAATTATTGGAATACCTACAAAGGATGTGTTTCCGAGTCCTGCTGTTAAAATTAAACAACCTATTAGTTTTTTCGACCAACCAAATATTTTTCCTAAAATATTAAATAGAATAAATGCAAATCCAAATGATATCCAAGCGATAGAAGCCGGAAGTAGTAAATCAAAACCTAATTTTATTTTTGGTAAATAATGAAGAGCCATTGCTGGTAAAGCAATAAACATGATATATTGATTTAAAACAACAGATGTGTTTTTTGGAAATGTTTTTACTTTTTGAAGTAAAATTCCAATGATTAGACACAAGAATAATAAGATGATACTTGCCATTAGATTTTCATAAAAAAACCGAAAGAATGAACTTTCGGTTTGTGATTTTATTTTGAAACAGGAGTTCCGTAAAGGTCAAATTCTGTAGCTTCGTCAATTTTAATTTCTGCAAATTCACCAACTTTTAAATAATGTTTTGTTGCATCAATTAAAACTTCGTTATCCACATCCGGACTGTCAAATTCAGTTCTTCCAATAAAGTGATTTCCTTCTTTTCTATCGATAATACATTTGAATGTTTGTCCAACTTTTTCTTGATTTAAATCCCAAGAAATCTGTGATTGAAGTTCCATTATTTCTTCAACACGTTGCTGTTTAACTTCGTCCGGAACATCGTCTTCTAGTAAATAAGCATGTGTGTTTTCTTCGTGAGAATACGGGAAACATCCCAAACGTTCAAATTTCATTTCTTGAACCCAATCTTTTAAGATTTTAAAATCCTCTTCAGTTTCGCCTGGATATCCAACGATTAAAGTTGTTCTGATGGTCATTCCAGGAACGGTTTCTCTGAACTCTTTTAATAATTTAGTCGTTTTTTCTTGAGTTGTTCCACGACGCATTGATTTTAGAATATTATCAGAAATGTGTTGTAATGGAATATCTAAATAGTTACAGATTTTAGGTTCGTTACGCATTAGTTCTAAAACGTCCATCGGAAAACCAGTTGGGAAAGCATAATGTAAACGAATCCATTCGATACCTTCAATCTTAACTAAGTTTTCTAATAATTCAGCAAGATTACGTTTTTTGTATAAATCTAAACCGTAGTAAGTTAAATCTTGAGCTATTAAAATCAATTCTTTTACTCCGTCTTTTGCTAAACCTTCAGCTTCTTTAACCAATTTTTCGATAGGTTGAGAAACGTGTTTTCCACGCATAAGTGGAATTGCACAAAACGAACATGGTCTGTCACAACCTTCAGCGATTTTTAAATATGCATAATTTTTAGGAGTTGTAGTTAAACGTTCTCCTAATAATTCGTGTTTGTAATCTGCGCCTAAAGCTTTTAGTAGAAGAGGTAGGTCTGTAGTTCCGAAATATTGGTCAACATTCGGAATCTCAGCTTCTAAATCTGGTTTATATCTTTCAGATAAACATCCGGTAACAAAAATTTTGTCAACCAAACCTTGCTCTTTTTTCTCAACGTATTCTAAAATTGTATTTACCGATTCAGCTTTTGCGTTGTTTATAAAACCACAAGTGTTGATAACGATGATATTTCCTTCGTCTTTAACTGCTTCGTGTGTTACGTCTTTTCCACTAGCTTTTAATTGTCCCATTAAAACTTCACTATCGTAAACGTTTTTAGAACACCCTAGTGTGATTACATTGATTTTATTTTTCTTTACAGATTTAGTTCTCATTTCTAAAAAAAATTGGAATGCAAAATTACTGATTATTTATGGATTAAGCTAAAGTTTTGTTTCTGATTATAATCTGAAAATTCCTCCGACTGCAATTATACTTTCAAAAAAAGTAAAATGATGCATAGCTTTATCTGTTGTATTTTGTGATATGCGTGCATTTGTAATATCAATATATCCAATTTTCGCCTCGTATTGAATGAAATAATGTTTAAAGAAAGTTAAGTTTAATCCTGCTTTTGCAGAAAATCCAAAGCCAGAAACTTTAAAATCATCATAACGTTGTCTTCCGAACATTTGTGCATTCGTTTTTGGATATAAAACTCCAGCACCAACTCCTACCGTTGTGTTTAATTGAATTTTGTCTGTATCTCTGATTTGAACCAATTTTGAAATATCATCTACACGGTTTATTTCAGCGTTTATAAAATTTAAACCATCGGTATGTTCAAAAGTTAAAAATTCTTTAGTCAACAAAACATCTCCATTTGGTAAACTTTCTCCGTACGAACCTTGATTTGGATAATACCCGTCATAACTTACTTCTTGAAATTGCGTGGTTACATATTTCATATGATCTAAACCTAATGATACATTATAATGATCAGAAATGAAATAACCAATTCTTGCATTTGTTTGAGGAATTGTTAATTTCGTAGGATTGATGTAATCAATGTGCCAGCCTTTTGGTTTGTCGTGAGCGGTTGCATTATGTAAGGTGAAATCATAATCTGAACCTTTGAAACGTATATCAGACCCTGAATAATAACTTCTATTTCCTCCCCAATAAACATAAAATTTACCTTTATTAGATGCTGTGTATTTTGGTAATGTTTCTTGTGCTGAGTTTTGATAAGTGGTTAATAATGTTAGCGTAGCAAACGCAATCTTAATTAGTTTCATACAACAAATTTTTATGCAAAATTACAATAAAAAAAATCCTTTCTAAAAATAAAGAAAGGATTTAATAGTACTATTTTTTCTAAAAGCTGAATGAGTAAGTTAAAGAAAAATTATTATGTTTTGTTTTAACAGTTGCATAATCATCAAGACCAGAGCTTATCACATTCATGCTCATTGGTTGATGTGTATAGCTGTAACCAAAATCTAAGCGAGCTGCTCCAAAACTATATCCAATACCACCAGAAACTGAGTTAACATCTCCAATGATATTTGTTTGTTTGTATGGACTTTGAACATATCGATATCCAGCTCTTAAGCTAACTTGACTGATTCTATATTCTCCACCGATTCTAACTTCAGAACTAGATTTTAAATTATTACTGTAATAATTATTTAAATCGCTAAAGTTTGAAGTATCACTTGAGTATTTGGTTGTGCTGAAATCTTTTATTTTATAATCAACACTAATTATACCAGATTTACCGAAAATATATGCAAAACTTGCTCCAAATGTAGAAGGTGTTTTAATTCGATATCTGTCAAATAAAGTAACTAAGTTGGGATTTACGTCATGCATACTACGAACTCCATTGTCGTAACTATAAGTTTGTAAACGTTGTTGACTTTCGTCATTTAATCCATACCAAGTTGGAGATTCATAGCTTAATCCAACTCGAGTACTTTCGGTTAATTTTGCAATACCACCAATATTGAATGAGAATCCGCTTCCGTAAGTGTAAATATTGTTGTCAAATAAAATGGTTCCAACACCATTTGTAACAGGAGCTGTGTTTTCCTCAAACGTTGAAATTGATTTGTTGAAGTCAATGAAGCTTACGTTTAAATTCGCTCCTAAATAATATTTGTTATCGATGTTTAAACCAAAGTTACCAGTTAATTTACTATTGAATCCTGAAGTATTCATTAGGGTTTCTTGATAATATTTTCCTGGAGCAACATTTAATGAATAACTACCGTTTGGCTCATCGTTTAAAATGTAGCCTTGATAACCCATCATTGCTTGTTGTGCTTGAAATCCGTTTGGCTGAGAATTTAAAAAATCGTATAAATCTCCAATAGTTTCACCTTGCATGGTTTGGACTAAGTCTAAAGGAACAGGGGATCCATTGTCGCCAAAGTTTGCGTGTTGCAAAAAGTAATTTCCAATGGATTGGTTGTTTATTCCTTGGATTCGATAATTGTTATCGTAAGTTGCTTGGTTGTTAATAATTAAACCAAAATTATAATTCTTTATTTTGCTGTCTTCTTTTCCATCAACAACGAAAACTGCTCCGAAATGAGAAAAATCTAAAGCTGTATTTTTTTCAGTTGAATTATAATTTAAAAACGAAGCGTTATTTTTTCTACTGCTAATATTAGCTCCAAATGAAACATTATTATAATTAAAAACTGCAGAACCAGCGGCGTTATCTTGAATAGCGGAAACATCTCCACCAATTGCTCCAAAAGCACCGCTCATTGCGTTGTATCTAGCTGAACCATTTAATTGATTACTTCCAAATCGAATAGCATCCGTTGGTTCTAATTCTTGTGACCAAATTTGTGGAGCGATTAATAAAGCTCCTGCAAAAATTATATATTTTTTCATAATCTATAAATTTATCTTCTTCCTCCTGAACTTGAACGACTACCTCCCATACTTGAACCACCTGATCTTGTAGCTGGCATACTTGTTCTTGATGGTGAGCTATTAATTGTTGTATTTCTACTTGGTGTGTTGTAATTTGTTTCTCTCGTGTTTTGTCTAACTGTGTTTGTTCTTGTTGACGTGTTTCTAACATCTGAAGATCTTACATTCGAAACTTCGCCTCTTGTATTTGTAATATTACTGATGCGATTTGCGTTTGTACGTGAATTTTCTATTGAAACACGACTACTTCTTGTTGGGCTAGTGTTTCTGTAATTAGATGAAATAGTTCTGGTGTTACTTGTACGAGAAATGTTTCTGTAATTATTGCCGTAGTAGGGATATCCCCATCCACCGCCATAATACGGATATCCCCATCCACCGCCATAATACGGATATCCCCATCCGCCTCCATAGTAAGGGTTGCCCCATCCAAAACCACCACCAAAACCAAAGCCGTAATTCCAGCCCCAATAATTATTATAACCAAATCCCATATTCCAGCCATATCCAGGGAAGTAATTATTCCATCCCCAATATGGATTTCCGAAACCTGAGTTTATGTAAATATTTGTGTTTGAATAGTTTTCTCCCCAACCAGGATAATTTCCATTTTCATACGAAGAATAACTGTCAATGTCTGTAAAAGTTTCGAATGAGTTGTTTTGCTTTTCTTCGAAATATTCTTCATAATAAGCTGTTTCATTGTGTGTAACAGGAGCTTTTATTTTACCTGTGTTATAAATTCCATCGGTATCATAATAGTTTGAATTCAATGAAGTACACGAAACAGTGGTTAATCCAATGGTAACCATAAGACCTAAATAGGTAGGTAAATTGAGTTTTTTAAAATATGTTCTCATTAGATGTAGTTTTTTATTGTTGAACATTACAAAAATAGTTAGTTTTGTAGAAATTATTGTGTTAATAATTTAAAAACAAATTTTATACCAAAATATTAAAAATGAGCAAGAACATCACAAAAAGATCAGAGGATTATTCTAAATGGTATAACGAATTAGTTGTTAAGGCCGATTTAGCTGAAAACTCAGGAGTTAGAGGATGTATGGTTATTAAGCCGTACGGGTATGCAATTTGGGAAAAAATGCAAGCCCAATTGGATAAAATGTTCAAAGAAACTGGACATCAGAATGCCTATTTTCCGCTTTTTGTGCCCAAAAGTATGTTTGAAGCTGAAGAAAAGAATGCAGAAGGTTTTGCAAAAGAATGTGCAATTGTAACGCATTATCGTTTGAAAAACGACCCAGATAATAAAGGGAAATTAATTGTAGATCCAAATGCAAAATTAGAAGAAGAATTAATTGTTCGTCCGACTTCTGAAGCGATTATTTGGTCAACGTATAAAAAATGGGTGAATTCATATAGAGATTTACCTTTGTTAATAAATCAATGGGCTAATGTTGTTCGTTGGGAAATGCGTACGCG
>SMEN01000223.1_pt1 | contig 18561 bp, 15 predicted proteins | sample 2456271 | NCBI WGS metagenome assembly SMEN01 (sample SAMN10132593, study PRJNA489261) | soil metagenome | isolation source: day1 control-loamy sand soil ammended with raw manure from dairy cow... | place: USA | collected 2015-04-01 | reverse complement strand
GCCCCGCCGCTACACACGGGAAGAGCATGGCATAGACCGACGTCTGGTCTCGCGCCATGCCGTGAAAGTGTGCGAGGTCCTGAACCACGAAGGCTACCAAGCCTATGTCGTGGGCGGGGCGGTGCGCGACTTGCTGGTGGGCCTGGAGCCCAAAGACTTTGACGTCGCCACCAACGCCACCCCCGAACAGATCCGCCCCCTGTTTCGCCGTGCCCGCATCATTGGCCGGCGCTTCCGCCTGGTTCACGTAGTGTTCGGTCAGGAAATCATCGAAACCTCGACATTCCGGGCTGATGACAGTGGCAAGCAGACCGACGAACATGGCCGGATTTTGCGCGACAACGAATTTGGCACTATCGAGGACGATGCCGCCCGCCGCGATTTCACGCTCAACGCGCTCTACTACGATCCTCTGACCGAAACCGTCATCGACTACCACAATGGCGTGGCTGACTTGAAAGCCCGCCGGGTACGCATTATTGGTGATGCACAAACCCGCTACCGCGAAGATCCGGTCCGTATGTTGCGCGCCGTTCGATTCGCCTCCAAGCTGGATGCAATCATCGAACCTGTCACTGAAGCGCCCATCAAGTCGCTGTCCGGTTTGATCGAAAACGTACCGGAGTCCCGTCTGTCCGACGAGACGCTCAAGTTGCTTAATTGCGGTCACGCCATGGACTGCATCCAACGCCTGCAAGCCTTGGATCTGCACAGCAAGCTGCTGCCCATGGTTGAGCCCGTTCAACGCCTGCCCGGTGGTGCAGAGTTTCTGGACATGGCGCTGGCCCGCACCGATAGCCGTGTGCGCGCTGGCAAATCCGTTAGCCCCAGCTTTATTTATGCCTGCCTGCTCTGGAAGCTGGTGCAAAAAGAATGGGACCGACGCATTGCGCAGGACGTGCATCCTCAGCAAGCCCTGCTGGAAGCAGCCGACCTGGTCCTGGAAAAGCAAAGCCGCATCATGCCTATCCAGAAGCGCTTTCAATCGGATATGCGTGAAATCTGGTTTATGCAGCCGCGATTTGAGCGGATTGCCAACCGGGCTATCTGGCGCATGACAGAACAACCTCGTTTCCGTGCTGCTGTGGACTTTTTGCAACTGCGTGCGGAAGCCAAAGAAGTCGATAGCGTGCAGGCCCAGTGGTGGATGGACTTGGCCGATGCAGGCGAAGAAGAGCGCAGCACCATGATCGCCGTGCGCAAACCCGCCAGCACAACAAGCACAGCCTCGCGCAGCGGTCAGCGACGCACCCGTCGTCGGCGCTCTAACGCCAAACGCAGCGGAACTTCGACAGGAAGCGAAACATGAGCCTGACCCACACCACGGTTTATGTGGCGATGGGAGCGAATCTGGGCGAAGCACGACACACTCTGGAAACGGCGGCTGCCGAACTGGCAGCCACGCCCGGTATTCAGGACCTGACACTGGCTCATTTCTACAGCACCGCGCCGGTGGATTCCAGCGGCCCGGACTACGTCAATACCGTCACTCGCTTCACGTGTACGCTTGGCCCTGAGGCCTTGCTGGATCGCCTGCAAGCCATTGAGCAGGAACACGGCCGCACGCGCCTGTATCGCAACGCTCCACGCACGCTGGACCTGGACTTGCTGCTGTACGGCCAGGAGCAGATCGACACGGCAAGGCTCACGGTGCCGCACCCGCGCATGCATGAGCGTGCTTTTGTGCTGGTTCCCCTGGCCGATCTGGCCCCCGAGCTGGAACTGGCTCAAGGCAGCTTGAGCGAATTGCTGGATACAGTGAAAGATCAAGGCATCAGCCGTCTGACCTAAGGCGGCTTGCTCTAAGCCCCCTCTCCGTCCCGAGCACTCTGCAGTTGTTGTGCCATTGCAAGCGCTCGGGCAATACCCTCTATGATTTCCTCACTCTCGGCCGCATTCCCGACTCGTAACGCGTAGGAAGGATGCCAGGTCGCAATCACCCAAGACTGCCCCCAGCGCACAGGCTTCGCCAGATGGCTTTGCAGGCGCACCTTTGGCCCGAGTAGCGCGGACAAGGCGGTGGCCCCCAAGGTCACAATCACGGACGGTTGCACAAGCGCCACTTCATCCTGCAACCAGTGCCCGCAAGCCTGCACTTCCGTGGATGAGGGCGAGACATGCAAGCGCTGCTTGCCACGGGCTTTCCATTTGAAATGCTTGACGGCATTCGTCAAAAAAACGGTTTCACGCGCGATACCAGCCCGTTGCAGAGCCTGATCCAACACCTGACCCGCAGGCCCAACGAATACACGGCCGGCCAGATCCTCATAATCTCCCGGCTGCTCACCAATCAGCATCAAACCTGCGTGGGCAGGCCCTTCCCCCGCCACCACTTGCGTGGCGTGCTCCCATAAACCGCAACGGCGACATGCCTCCAGTGATGAGGGCATGGTGCGCTGAGGTAAGGCTTGCTGGGCGTCGACAGCCACCAGCTTGCCGGGCATTTGAGCAATCGAGCTGAACTGGCCGACACGTCGAGCACCATTGCGCGCTTCGCTGACCATGGCCGGAATCAATGCGGCCTCGGGCAGCCCCTTCCAGAACCGCACTGGCATGCTTTGCTGCATGGCTGTTTCATTCAGACGGGCGGGGTTGAAAATACTTTGGTAGTAGCGCAACCACAAGGCTTCCACCTGATCTTCAGATGGCCCTGCACGTAAGGCCGCCAAATCCTCGGGCGCATCCAGATACTGCAAATCCTGACCATTCCACAGTGCTACCCTATGCGGCGTCGCGATGCACCAGCTCGCCTTGCCCATGCGTCCTGCAAAATGCTCCGCCACCCACTCCAGCACATCGTGCGCAGGCTCAAACCAAGCCCAATACTCCGGCAGGCTCCCCTCCTGGCCACGGCGAAACCGGACGTAGGCAATCATGTCGTGCTTTTCTCGCCGTACAGCTTTGGCCATGGCGTATAAACGGGCACCGTCTTCGTCAGCAACAGATTCCACGCTGCGATCCCCCTGCTGCCAGCGCCACAGCACCCGATACAACAAAGCCCAACGCTCGGCAGTACGGCACAAGGCGGCGTTACGCAACAGCTCACTCAGCGTTTTCGAGATGCGAATAATAGGCAGGCGAGGAAGCGCCTCAGCTGGGGGCTCCTGCAAGGCGGCCAAGTGCGGCGAAGCCGGAAGGGGCTGCGCATAGTCCAGACCTATCTGGCTGGCCTGATCCCCGGGCTCCGTGGCCTGCTCCGTCCAATTCAGCCATTCTGGTGCCCAACCGGCGGCCAAGGCACGCAACGCTTGCTTACGCCAGCCTGCATAGCCACCTTCAACCCGTAGCGTATGCATAGTGGGCTGATCAGCGCCTGTCCCCAGTGAAGGCCATACAAGGCTATTAGCCGGACTCATAACAGGCTCAACTGCTCAGGGTTTGTTGACAGCATCCGCCGCAACTTTTCAGAAGGCGGCTCGGCCAAGCCGGGCCGATAATCCTGCACCACGACAAAGGGCTGGAGGATCTTCATGGAGCAACGCAAACGGATCAAATCTTGATAACGAATGGCCCGCAATTGTCGTAGCTCCACCAGACGCTTGGCATTGCGTATGCCAATCCCCGGAACGCGGGCGATCAGGCGCTCTGGTGCTCGATTCAGATCCACTGGGAACACCGCCCGGTTAGCCAGCGCCCAAGCCAGCTTGGGATCAATGTCCAAAGGCAAATCCCCACTGGCCTGGAAAAGCTCCTCTGCCCGAAAACCATAGCTACGCAGCAAGAAATCGGCCTGATACAAGCGATGCTCACGCAACAGTGGCGGGGGCTGGGCCGGCAGCGCCGACGAACTATCCGGTATAGGGCTGAACGCGGAGTAATACACCCGCTTGAGTTTGTAGGCGCCATACAGATTCTGAGCCGTTTGCAAGATATTGCGGTCGTCCGCAGCATCCGCCCCCACAATCATCTGCGTGCTTTGGCCTGCAGGCACTTTGGGCCGCTTTTCCTCTAGCGCGTGTTCTTGAGCCAGACGGATCACCCCCATCGCCCGCTTGATCGTGTGCCCGCTTTTCTCAGGAGCCAAGCGATGCAGCCCGTCATCTGTAGGAAGCTCGATATTGACGCTTAAGCGGTCTGCATACTGCCCGGCAAGCGTGATCAGCCTGGGGTCCGCATCAGGAATAGTTTTAAGGTGAATGTAGCCACGAAAAAGATGGTCTTCGCGCAAGGAGCGCGCTACCTCCACCAGATTTTCCATGGTGTAGTCCGAGCTGCGTATGATGCCCGAGCTTAGAAACAGGCCGTCTATATAATTGCGCCGATAAAAATCCAGCGTCAGGTCTACGACTTCCCGCGGCCTGAAACGCGCCCGAGGAACATTGCTGGAGCGCCGGTTCACGCAATACAGGCAGTCGTACTGACAAAAGTTGGTTAGCAGTATCTTGAGCAGCGATACGCATCGCCCATCCGGGGTAAAGCTATGGCAAATACCGGCCCCCGTGCTGGCACCCAAGCCGTTGCGCCCACGGGAATCCCGTTTGGGCGCACCACTGCTGGCGCAGGAGGCGTCATATTTTGCCGCATCCGCCAGGATCTCGAGTTTTGTTGATAGCTGCATGCCAGTTAACTGTATATAAAAACAGTATTATACCGACAATAACTTCTGCAGCATCAAGCGCTTAGTCTTAAGTTGTATCCATCAGCAAACGCCCGGTAAATAAGCGCTGTCTGTTTAGCGACCTGCCCGGAATCCTTCACAAAGCACTGAAGGCCGCCACTGTCTATCAGGCTACCGGCCCCTGGAAGTCACTACCAGCGCTGTGTCGACACAAGCGACCAAGATTTCGCCCCGCTCAGGTTTGGCCAAGACCCCGCCCGTAAAATCCGAGAAAGCCGGCAAAATAGCCAAGCCGGGTTTGAGCCAAAATGCTGGCCAGCTGCGTGGCACTCCCTTTAAGCGGACCTTAGGATGTACGTGCCCTGCAATAACATGCAGCCCTTGCTTGCTTAGCTGCGGCAAATGCTGAAAAAGAAAGGGGCCATCTTGTACTTGTTCGCCCAGAATACGAACGTCCAGAGCCGCTTTACTCAAAGCGCGGTCGTGATTGCCCGCCAAAACGGCCAAATCGACATCCTGATGTTGATCACGCCAGTTGTGCCAAATCGCCAACAGGGCCGGATGCGGAGCAGGACCATGCAAGACGTCACCCACCACCCACACAGCGCGCGCACCGCTCAGGGCTAGCAAATCAGATAGACGTTGCAGGTCCCCTTCCGTAGTCCCCTGCGGCACCGGAATCCCTGCTTGGCGAAACACATGGTCTTTGCCCAAATGCAGATCCGCAATGATCAGGCGTTCGCGTGCGGGCCAATACAAAGCACGGTCACCCAGCAGCACCATAGCCTCTCCCGCCATGTCCATAGACAGCCTGTCATCAGTCAAAGCGTGCATAGCGCGTCTCCAATTGCTCTGCAGCGCGTTTCACCCGAGCCTGCCAGGTCTCCGTACTCAACTGTCCGCGCAGGCTTTCAGTCCACAGCGGGAAAGATAGCGGGGTCAGCGCAGCGGGCCTGCACAATACTAGTTCGCGGCTCTCACAGGCGTGCAGCGCAGCGTCCAGGCGCGGGGCTTCCAATTGGTACTCCAAGACCTCTTGTTGAGCCTGCGCCAACAAAATATGGCCAGGGTCATAACGCACCAGCACATCGTAGAGCAGGCCGCTGGACGCCTGTATTTGGCGCAAAGATCGGGGGGCACCACCGGGCAAAGAAGGAGTCAGCAAGCCGGCCACACGAGCAATTTCACGAAAATTCCGTCTTGCTAACTCGCCCAGATTCACACCTTCCCGCAAATCCTCTTGCGAGCCCTGCGGGCTAAGTAATTGTTTGAGCAAATGGGCATCAAGAGGAGCGGCTTGAGCCAGGTTCAGCACCAGCCCGTAATCGTTAACCGCAAAAGAGAAAGTATTGGCCTGCAGACGCCCCCAGCGCAAAGCCAGCATGGCAGCCATGCCTTCATGCACCGCTCTACCTGCAAAAGGGTAAAGAAAAAGGTGCATACCTCGTTTGGTGACGATATGTTCGGCCACTAAACGGTCTGACTGCGGCAAGGCGCTAGCCTGGGCCTGAATACTCAACAGCCGTTCCACCGCCTTCATTTCTGGGTGCTTGCCCGGAGCAGTAAACAGACGCTCAACCGACTGCGCCAAGGCCGTTGACAGCGGCATACGACCGCCCTGCCAACTGGCTACCGCACCGTCCCCTCCTTTGGCGCGACGCACGTAGGCCACCATTCCTTCCAGGCGCACCAACTGCAGGGTTCGGCCAGCAAACTGGAACAGGTCTCCTGGGCGCAGTCGGGCTAAAAAACTCTCTTCCACGGAACCCAAGCCGCCCCCTCGTAGGAACTTGACCGACACAGCGCCATCAGCCGAAATCGTCCCGATAGACAAACGGTGACGCATGGCCTGCCGCCTGTCCTGTACCCGATACCAACCCTGCTCATCAGGCTGTACGCGGTGAAACTCCGGATAGTTACTCAGGGCATTACCGCCCTGCACAATGAAATCCAGCACGGCATTCCAGGTAGACACATCCAGATCCGCGTAAGCATGCGTGCCTCGAACTTCCTGAAAAAGTGCATCGGCTTGAAATCCACCGCCCAAAGCCAGGGTCACCGCATGCTGGGCCAATACATCAACACAGCCGCGCAAGGTAGGACGCGACTCGATCTGCCCCCGAGCAATAGCGTCACGGGCTGCCGCATACTCAATCAACTCCAGGGCTTGTGCCGGCACGCAGATCACGTGGCCCGCTTCGCCCGGCCTATGCCGGGACCGGCCTGCCCGTTGCAGCAGGCGCGCCACGCCTTTAGGGCTGCCTAATTGCAACACCTGATCGACCGCCGGGAAATCCACTCCCAAGTCCAGGCTGGACGTTGCCACCACGCAGCGAATGCTCCCCTCTCGCAAACCTTGTTCAGCGGCAGCCCGCAAGGCCGGGTCCAGCGAGCCATGATGCAAAGCCAACGTAGCGGGGTCTTCTTGCCAAATGGACGCCAAGGCCCGGTGCCACAATTCCGCCTGCGCTCGCGTATTCGTAAATAGCAAGCTGGAGCGCACAGCGAAAAGCTGCTGATACACCCGTGCCAATTGCGATAACCCGAGATTACCGGCCCAGGGCAAAGAGCCATTTTTGGGCGGCATCAAGGTCTGGATGCGTATGGTTCGCGGCTTGACGCCCGCCACCAGAGCGCTATCTGGCGCATGTGGCAACAGCACATCCCGGGCCTCCAGCAAATTGCCCAACGTAGCCGACAAGCCCCAGGTTCTTACGGCGGGTGACAGGCTACGCAAGCGAGCCAAACTGAGCTGCAGCAGCACCCCGCGCTTATTACCCAGCAACTCATGCCACTCGTCCACCACGATGCAACGCAAGGCCTGGAAACGCAAAGAGGCGTCTGCATAGGACAGCAATAAAGACAGCGACTCCGGTGTGATCACCAGCACATCGGCTTTACCTTGGCGAGCCAACCTTTTATCTCTGGCGCTGGCATCGCCAGTACGCGTGGCTACTGTCCAATCCAAGCCCAGTTCCAAAGCCGTACGCGTCAGGCTACGGGCAGTATCGGCAGCCAGGGCACGCAACGGAGTGACCCACAAAACACGGGGGCCTGAACCGGCGGCCTTGCGAACAGGCGTGCCCTCTTGCAAGGCTTCCAGGCAAGGCCCACCGAACGCGGCCAGAGTTTTACCGCTGCCGGTGGGCGTATGAATCAAGCCGGACTCCCCGCGCAAATACCGTCTCCAAGCTTCGCGTTGAAAGCTAGCAGGCTTCCAGCCTTGTTCTTCAAACCAGGCTTTAAGCGGGGCATCCCAAGAAGCACGTGTACTCATCGCGCCAAAGCCTGCAAGGTGGACAATTGATCGGCTTGCTCTGCTGGCTTGTCGTGACGCCAGCGCAAAATGCGCGGAAAACGAACGGCAATACCGGATTTATGCCGCTTGGAAATATTCACCCCTTCAAACCCCAGCTCGAACACCTGAACGGGGTCCACAGAGCGCACCGGACCAAAGCGCTCGCGGGTGTGGGCGCGCAACCAGCGATCCAGCTGCAAAATTTCCTTGTCATCCAAGCCTGAATAGGCTTTGGCGATGGGCACCAGCACATCGCCATCCCATAAACCAAAGGTGTAATCCGTGTAGAGCGAACTGCGCCTGCCATGACCTGCCTGCGCATACAGCAGCACAGCATCAATGCTTAAAGGGTCCACTTTCCATTTCCACCAATCCCCTCGTCGCCGCCCGCTGCGATAAGGAGCATCACGCCGTTTAAGCATCAAGCCTTCCACGCCAAGCTCCCGGGACTGTTCACGCAAGGCTGCGGCCTGCTCCCAATCGACTGCGTCTAGCAAGGGAGAGGCCATGAGCCGGCTATCGGCATTTTCGTGAAGCAAAGCCTCCAGCTTTTGCCGACGTTCGGCTTGGGGACGGTCCCGCAAATCCTCGCCCTCCAGTTCCAGCAGATCGTAGACCAGCAGCCTCACCGGGGCTTCCTTGAGCCACTTCGGGCCGGGTTTAAGCCGCTGTATTCGGGTCTGCAAGGCTGAAAACGGCAAAGGCATAGGCTCTTGCCCCTGCCAAGCCAACAGCTCCCCATCCAGCACGCAGTGGCGGCTCATCGCCGCAGCGGCTGCTTCCAGCTCGGGAAAGCGGCCATCCAGACGCTCCTCCCCGCGCGACCACAAGGCCACACCATCAGGACGCCGGATCAATTGGACGCGTATGCCGTCCCACTTCCACTCAATCAACCAGTCGCCAATCGGGCCCAGTTCAGAGGCCGATACCTCCAGCGGAGAAGCCAGATAAAAGGGATAAGGTTGTTGACTGTCGCCCGGCAAAGCCGACTGGCTGAGCAGGTCTCTGAAGAAAGAGACACTGGGTACCCAGGCACCCAACATGCGCTGCGCAATCAAAGAGATCGGCACCTGCGACATTTCGGCCAAAGCCTGTTGCACGGTACGCTGGGACACGCCAACGCGCAAAGCCCCCGTCAGTAATTTATTGAATACCAGCCGTTCGTCAAAAGACAAAGTCCTCCAGGCCGCCATGATGACCTCGCCGCGTTCGCTGACTTCGCGGTTGGCAATGGGGATCAGGACCGTTTCTATCCATTCGGCCAAGCTGCGATCCTCTTCGCTCTTTTTGTCCCCCGGCACCAGAAGCGCCAAGGTCTCGGCAAGATCCCCCACCTGCTCATAGCATTCCTCGACCAGCCAAGGGGCAACGCCGGACACGTCAGCCACCCAGGCTCGCATCTCGGTGGAACTGGCAATTTTCTGACGAGCATGCGAGATCTTGCCTCCGGAAAGAAGGAACAAGGCCCATACAGCATCCTGCTCCGGTGCCTGCTCAAAGTACGCAATCAGGGCCGCCCGTTTGTCCAGAGTGGCTGTGCTTCGATCCAACTCCTGATACAGCGCCGCAAAACGCTTCATAGCTGTTTGCTCCTGCCTTAGTCGTCTTCACCATATTGCGTCATCAAGGTTTCGGCCTGGATACCTTGCTCGATCAGGGTTTTGACCAGCGCACGGGTGTCGCCGTGCGTGGCGATCACCCGCCCCGCCCCTGTTTGCTGAATAGTGCGCAATAAATCCGGCCAATCTGCGTGATCAGACACCACAAAACCCCGATCCATATTGCGCCGCCTGCGGTTCCCCCTAAGCAGCATCCAGCCAGAGGCAAAAGCGTGCTGGGCCTTGCCAAAACGCCTGAGCCAGGTGCTACCGGAAGCGGAAGGCGGGGCCATGACCAATTTGCCGGCAAAATCGGCTTTGCGCCCAGGCTCATCCATCTCGCTGACCAAAACCGTCTCAGGCAGAGAAATTCCCGCCTGTCTATAGACCTGAACACCGGACGCAATCGCTCCGTGCAGATAAACCGGCTCATCCAGAAAAGGGAGCAGATGGGCCAGGACGCGCTGCGCCTTGCCCAGGGCATAGCAGTAAACAATGGCCGCCTCGCCACGCTGCGCGCAATGCTCACGCCATGCCGCTATATCGCGGGCGACCTCGTGGGTATCAGGCCAACGGTAAATGGGTAAACCAAAGGTGCATTCCGTGATGAAGGTGTCACAGGCAAGCACCTCAAAGGGCTCGCACGTTGGGTCCGCTTGACGCTTGTAGTCGCCCGAGACCACCCACACCTGCCCACCAACTTCAATACGCACCTGGGCCGAGCCCAGGACGTGACCGGCCGAGTGCAACGACACCCAGGCCTCGCCCAGCTTGAAGGGTTCACCGTACTGATGCTCGACATAATCTTGCTCGCCCAGCCGCCATTGCAAAATAGGCAGGCCTTGGGCTGTAGTGTGATAACGCCCCATACCCCGCCGGGCATGATCGCCGTGGCCATGGGTGATGACAGCGGTAGCTACTGGCTGCCAGGGGTCAATATAAAAATCGCCCTTAGGGCAATACAAACCTTCCTGTCTTAGTTGCACGACATCGATCATGGTCTTGCCCTCGCGGACTGCATATCGCCCTAGCATATAGCTGATTTGAAGCCAGAATATGTCGCTAATAGTTAAGCTTTGTGCCCAGGAAAATAATCCCTGAACGAATACTCGCCAGGAAAGCCTATTTAAACGGCATGAATCATGATTTTTATTTCAAATACTTACGCCATTCATGCTGGGGATCACTGATCATGAAATATCAGGATTGAAAGTCAGCAAGTTAATTTCTTCATTTGCCTTATTTTTTCCTTCAAATTGAGAGGCACATGAGCAAGATCGTTTTAGTTTCGAATCGAGTGGCGTCGCTGGTAGAGGGCAAACCCTCTGCAGGCGGCTTGGCTATCGCTGTGCTGGAAGGGCTGCAAGGCGAGACCTGTCTGTGGATGGGCTGGAACGGAAAAATCGATCGTGGACATGTAGCAGAATCGCTAGAGCATGGGCGGATTGGTTCTTTAGATACGCTAACCTGGCCCTTGTCACAGCGAGATTACGACGGGTTTTACCGGGGCTTCACAAATTCAGTTATTTGGCCTGCATTTCATTATCGTCTGGACCATATTCGGTTTAAGCGAGAGGACTACCAGTCCTATTTACGCGTCAATCAGATTTTTGCGAAACGCTTATCCGAGCACATTTCCAAAGATGATGTGATCTGGGTACACGACTATCACTTCATGCATTTAGCGCAGTTTTGCCGTGCGCTAGGTATGAAGAACAAGATTGGTTTTTTTCTGCACATCCCCTTTCCCCCACCCACCACCTTTAGTGCTATTCCTGTGCACCGTGAATTGTCACAAGCCTTATCTGCCTACGATTTACTCGGCTTTCAAACAGAGGCTGACGTGCAGGCGTTTAGCGATTACCGCAACACAGTTACGAGCCCCGCTAAAGAACCCGTGCAGTCCAGACTCGAAACAGCAAGTGGGCCAATACCCCAGGTAGGTGCATATCCCATCAGCATCGACTTCTCCTCCACCATCAAAGATATGGAGCTGGCTCAGAAGAAAAGAACCATGAGCCGTATACAAAAGGAGTTTGGGGAAAATCAGCTAATTATTAGTGTGGACCGACTCGATTACACCAAAGGCATTGTCGAGCGCCTGAACGGATATGAAGAATTCCTGCGCTTAAATCCCAAAAGTCGAGGCGCTGTCAGCCTGGTACAGATATCTCCCCCCTCTCGCACCGATGTACATGGATATAGCCAGATTAGGCATGAAATCGAGCAACTCACCAGCCAGATTAATGGCAAATGGGCAGAGCCATCCTGGATGCCCATTAACTACATCAATCGCAGTTTTGATCGCCCCACGTTGCTGGCTTTCTTTCGACGTTGTGACATTGGTCTGGTGAGTTCGCTACGAGACGGGATGAATCTGGTCGCCAAAGAATATGTGACCGTCCAATGCCCGGAGGATCCGGGCGTGCTGATTTTGTCGGAATTTACCGGGGCGGCGCAAGAGCTGCACGTGGGCGCTCTGCTCATCAACCCCTACGATAAAAGTGCCGTAGCCGAGGCGATTGCTCAGGCTCTGTCCATGACGCGAGAAGAGCGTCAGGAGCGGCATGCCGCCATGATGCAGGTCCTGCAAAAAAACAATTTGCAGACCTGGAAACAACGCTTCATGAACGATTTGCTCAGCCCGTCCTGAGCGTAGCCAGCCACTGCAATAGGAAAGGCAGCAAGTCTTGCTGGCATGCCAAGGATAAGGCAGCAGCAGATGGCTCGGGGCCAATTTTTACGCCTAGCCCGCCCAGGGCTTGTGCCTGCAAGAATGCGTGCTCATCAGTGACGTCATCCCCAAAAACCACAGGAAACCTGCCGCAAAATGGCCTGCTTTCCAGGAGGGTACGCAAGGCAGTGCCCTTATCCACCCCGGTCTGCTTGATCTCAAAAACCATTTTTCCGTGCAGACCCATCATCCGGGAATAAGCGCTCAAAAGACGCTCTCCCAAATCGCAGACTTGTGCCTGAAACTGAGGGGCCGACCGATAGTGAATTGCAATGCCAAAGCGCTTGTGCTCCACCCAAACACCGGGCAGCGCCTCTATGCCTGCCTGTGCGTGCTCATACAGGGCCCGGACCTCTGGGCCGATCTCCGGCGCGGACGCGATGCTGCCGTCATGACGGCGGATTGTGGCACCATGCTCTGCCGCAATGGCGAAGGGGCGGGAAAGAAGCAAATGCTCCGCTTCATGAAGTGGCCGGCCTGTCAGGATACCCAAGGCCCCATCCAGCTTCACAGACAAAGCATCAAGCGCCGCCAACATGGCGGGCGCTATCTGTACCTGACTGGCATGAGCCGCAATGGGAGCCAAGGTTCCATCAATATCGAAAAAAACAGCTGTTGGCTCTGAGCACAGCAACAGTTGCTCAAGGGTCAAGATAGCCATAGGCCTGTTTCTGCCCCTCCAAGACCTGCCACAGCGGCCCTTCTCAAGCAGCTGCGCTACGCATCACTAGTCATTTAATAGTTTGATCAAGGCCGCCTGGTGTCCTAGACGCATCTCCAGCGCTCGACGTCCCTCTTCGGTCAAGGCCGCTATCAGGGGAGCAGGGAAAGGGGAAGGCGTCTGCGTAGTCTGTGGAATGGCTTCAACCAGCCCGAGTGACTGCAGTTTGTCGAAGATGGCCTGTTTTTTATGCCAGGGGGTTTGACGTAATCGCACGAGCTCAAGCGTTTGCCAGATGCTTGGATTGAGCTGCGGCATGGTGTTGCTTTGAAGTTGTGTCATACAAGGCCCTTATTAAGACCACAAACAAATACTTTTTATTTCAACACTTAAGTTCTGAATAGTATCTAGCCTACTACCATACACCGTAAAAATGTACAGAATATTTCAGCCTGTGCATATATTGTCATTTCAGAGCCTATATCGGAACTGTTTTTTTTGGATACAGTACGGCGGGTTAACGTGCTTGTGGCAAATAGCGCTTCATGCAATGGTAGGCTTGCGCTGCGCAAACGTCGCAGACTTATTCTTTTTATTCAAGGAACTTAGGCACATATAGCGCCCAGAAGCGGGCAATACCTTCTGACTAGCCCAATCTAAACAGACAGGAGACCGACCAGATGGACACGCAGACGCGGACAAGTACAGCAGCCAGTGCTGCTGCCAGTATTAGGGACCGCTATATAGCGAAAGGTCATACCAGCCATCTGAGCGCCCTGAAAAACCTGCTTCAAGGTAGCGAATCGCTGCCTTTGCCCGGCACGGGCAACACCCTTAAACGATGGCATGATCTGGCGGCAGTCGCGGCAATCGATCTTAGCTGCGCCAAGCTGTTTGAAAGCCATCACGATGCGCTGGCCATCTTGCACGAGCTGGGAGAGCAAGCTCTCATCCAGGACAAGGCGCTCTGGGCCGTCTGGTGTGCCGAGCCGCCTAGCCACAAAGTCCATTTAAGCGCTCACCCTGATCTGCCCAGGACTGTCTACGTCCAAGGCGTCAAGGCATGGTGCTCCGGCGCCGATGCCGTAAGCCATGCACTGATCAGTTGCTGGGACCAGAACGACAAACCCTGTCTGGTCGCCGTTGATATGGATCAGGATGCCGTCACGGTCGGGTCCGAGGGTTGGCATGCCGTCGGGATGGCCCATACCGATAGCGTCGACGTCATCTTCGATTCCGCGTTAGGCACACGAGTGGGTGAAGCGGGTAGCTACATCCAACGGCCCGGATTCATACATGGTGCTGCGGGTGTGGCTGCCTGTTGGTTTGGGGCCGCCGGTGCCATCGCTCATTATGTTCTGGAGCAAGCCCGCCGACGCCCCGATGATGAGCACCTGCTGGCCCACTTGGGCACCTTAGACGTCGCACTCAAACAGGCTGCCTGCCTGCTGTCCAGTGCTGCCAGTCAAATTGATGACATGCCTGCAGACAGCTGTGAACTGGCCGTTCAACGGGCGCGTCTGGCGGTCGAGTCCGCAGTGGAAACGGTGCTGCGTCGCGCGCCACGGGCGCTGGGCGCCGGTCCCTTATGTAAGAACGCCCATCTGGCCCAATTGTTTGCCGATCTGCCCGTGTTTCTGCGTCAAAGTCATGCTGAACGTGACTTGGCTGCCCATGGCAGAACCTTGCTTAAGACCAAGGAGCAAGCGCTATGGGAGCTCTAAGGCCAGATCGCCTCATAGAGGGCAATGGAACCCCCGAACACGAATGGCAAGCCTGGATGGAACGTCATCCCTTGCCAGTCCTGAACGTAGACGAGTTCATCTCCCGCACTCACACCGTGCACATTGTGGCCCCCCATCCCGATGATGAGGTACTTAGCTGCGCCGGTCTGATCCAGCAATTGGGCAAGCGCGGCATTAACGTACAGGTTTGGGCGGTCACCGACGGCGAGGCCAGCCATGAAGCCAGCTGCGAACGCCCCTCGGCTCAATTAGCTGAAATTCGTACCCAGGAAAGCCTGCGCGCTTTGTCCATGCTGCATCCCGACATCCTGCGCGACCGTTTAGGAATACCTGACGGAGGCGTATCACAAGCACAAACCCAGCTTGAAATACAGTTGCGAAAACGCTTCAATCCGGGGGACACCGTCATTGCGCCTTGGCATCTGGATGGCCACCCTGACCACGAAGCCGCATCCCGCGCCAGTCATGCTGCGGCTCGGCAACAAGGCTGTCAATTCCTGGAAGTTCCTATTTGGGGATGGCATTGGGCTCAGCCCGATGAGCCGCGATTCCCTGCTCAACGCGCGTTCCAAATCGAACTGACTCCTTTGGAGCAACACCTGAAATCCAGGGCAATACAGCAATTTCAAAGTCAGTTGCTGCCCGACCCTGTTTCAGGCAAAGCGGCGATCTTGCCAGACTTTGCTTTGGCGCGCCTTGAACGCCCTTACGAGGTGCTGTTCCGATGACTGACTTTGAAGCCCTTTATCAAACTCATCGGGATCCCTGGAATGTCCGTTCGTCCTGGTATGAACGGCGCAAGCGGGACATCGTGCTGGCGTGTCTGGCGCGTCAGTCCTATGGCAAGGCTCTGGAACTGGGTTGCGGCACAGGGGAGCTGAGCATAGGGCTAGCACAGCGTTGCGAACAGCTTTGTGCCATCGACCTGTCCCCTACGGCTTTAAACCGTTGCCGGGCGGCACTGTCAGAAGCGCAGATCAGCCATGTACATCCTCAACTCATGCAAGTGCCAGACAACTGGCCGGCAGATACCCAGGCCAATGTTGAACTGATCGTCGTGTCGGAATTGGCTTACTACCTGCGCCCCCCGGACTTCGATCGATTGCTGGAACGATGTATGGATTCGCTGGCACCGCAAGGCGAATGGCTCATGTGCCATTACCTGCCGGACTTTCATGATCGCTTGCAGGACACCGTTGGGATGCATCAACGCATCACAGAACACTGCAATGTGGCCCATGTGACAAGCCATCGGGATGAGCTGTTTCAACTGGATATCTGGCGCAAGCCCGGGCAAGGAAAAGCATGATAGGCATCTGTATTCCCGCTCACAACGAAGATCAATACATTGCGGCCTGCCTGGACTCGGTCGTAAAAGCGGCAGCGCATCCCGGTCTGGATGGTGAGCCTGTGAAAATTATTGTTGTTCATGACACTTGCTCGGATGCCAGCGCAGCCTTGGCCAGCGCCTGGCCCGTAGAGCAATTACATGTTCAGTTCAGAAACGTAGGTTTAGCCCGAGCCGCTGGTGCCCGCCAACTCATACAAAGCGGCGCCCGCTGGCTCGCTTTCACGGATGCCGACAGCACAGTCTCGGCAAGCTGGCTGGTAGATCAGTTGGCGCTTCAGGCACAAGTGGTGTGCGGCACGGTGGAGGTGGACGACTGGTCCAGCCATGGCAAATTTGCGGAGCGCGCCAAAGCGTCTTTTCTGAAGGGCTACCAGGACCGGGACGGCCACCGCCATGTTCACGGGGCAAATCTAGGCATAGATGCCACAGTCTACGAGCAGGTGGGCGGCTTTGAAGCCCTGGCCTGTAGCGAAGACCAGGCCCTGGTGGACAAGCTGGTTTTGTCTGGCGCGAGTATCGCCTGGTCTGCCCGACCCAGAGTGTGTACCAGCGCCCGCCCCATCTCCCGTGTAGAGGGCGGTTTTGCCACGACACTACGCCGGGCATGGTCAGAAACCTAGTCCCCCTTTTGCAGCAAGCCGTACCGACCCACTTTAGCCATGAGACATTCAGTCTCATGATCTGCGCACAGCGAGCCGTACCCAACTGTTGTTAAGGAGAATGCTGATGGCCATCACGATTTACGAGGCGCTTCGACAGAGCCATGAAGTACAACGCTCACTCTGTAGGCGCTTGCTACGAGCCACTCCTGAAAGTGGCAAGCGTGAATCTATCCTTAAGGAGCTCAGGGTCGAGTTGGCAGCCCATGCTGCTGCTGAGGAACGGTATCTGTACGCCCCCATTTTGATGGATGATATGGGGCTGAACTCATCCCGGCACGCACTGGCCGAGCACCACGAAATTGATGAATGCGTGGAGGACTTGAGCAAAGCTGATTATGAAGGCGGCAGTTGGCATGCCAAGGCCAAACAGTTATCTCACATCGTGCATCATCACCTGAAGGAAGAAGAATCCAAGTTCTTTCAAGTGTCAGGAAAGATACTGAGCGAGGCACAAAAGACAAAGCTCGCCAAGCAGTACCTTTCGGACTACGAGCGCATGAAGATCAAACTTGCCCAAACCTAAGTTTTGGGCGAGTAGCTCTGCCCCCTGTCCGGCACGTCCAAGGCAGGGGCAGATCGCACAAGAAAAAACCCGCGTTTTGTCTGATTGAGTACGAAGGAGAACGCTGTCTCTTCATTCAATCAAAGCAAAATGCGGGTTTTGCACTTCACGCTCCGGGGGCGATAAGCCCCTGAAGCGACTGTTTAGACAGCGACCAAAGAGATCTCTGCAATGCGCTTGCGCCACTCGGCAGGGCCGGTGTTGTGCACGGAGACACCTTGCGAGTCTACCGCCACTGTCACGGGCATATCCTTGACCTCGAACTCGTAAATCGCTTCCATGCCCAGGTCTTCAAACGCCACTACTTCCGCTTTGCGAATCGCTTTGGACACCAGATAGGCCGAACCGCCCACCGCCATCAGGTAAGCCGATTTGTGCGCACGAATAGCTTCGATAGCCACCGGACCACGTTCTGCCTTGCCGATCATGGAAATCAGACCCGTTTTGGACAGCATCATGTCTGTGAACTTATCCATGCGGGTTGCCGTGGTTGGACCTGCTGGACCGACTGCTTCGTCACCCACAGGATCCACCGGGCCCACGTAGTAAATAACACGGTTGGTGAAGTCCACAGGCAGGGACTCGCCTTTTTCCAACATGTCCTGAATGCGCTTGTGAGCAGCGTCACGGCCCGTCAACATCTTGCCCGACAAGAGCAAGGTCTGACCGGGAGTCCAGGAAGCCACCTCTTCAGGCGTCAGGGTGTCCAGATTCACCTGGCGGGATTTGTTGTAATCCGGTGCCCAGTGAATGTCAGGCCAGGCCGACAGCGGTGGCGGGGCCAATTCGGCAGGGCCCTTGCCATCCAGCGAAAAGTGCACGTGACGGGTCGCCGCACAGTTAGGGATCATGGCAACAGGTTTGGAAGCCGCGTGGGTTGGGAAGGTGTTGATCTTCACATCCAGCACAGTCGTCAAACCACCCAGACCTTGAGCGCCGATACCCAGGGCATTGACCTTCTCGTACAGCTCGATACGCAGCTCTTCCAGCTTGCTTTGCGGACCACGTTGCAGCAGCTCGTACATATCGATGTCTTCCATCAGGGCTTCTTTGGCCATCAACATGGCTTTTTCGGCCGTGCCACCAACGCCAATACCCAGCATGCCGGGAGGACACCAGCCTGCACCCATCGTAGGAACAGTCTTGAGCACCCAATCAACCAGAGAATCGCTGGGGTTGAGCATCACAAATTTGCTCTTGTTTTCCGAACCGCCGCCCTTGGCCGCAACTTGAATGTCGACCTGATCCCCAGCGATCAATTCGACATTCACAATACAGGGCGTGTTGTCGCGTGTGTTTTTACGCGTGAACAAGGGGTCGTTCAGAATGGAGGCACGCAGCGGGTTATCTGGGTTCAGATAACCGCGACGTACCCCCTCGTCACAGAGTTCC
>SMEN01000424.1_pt1 | contig 18661 bp, 17 predicted proteins | sample 2456271 | NCBI WGS metagenome assembly SMEN01 (sample SAMN10132593, study PRJNA489261) | soil metagenome | isolation source: day1 control-loamy sand soil ammended with raw manure from dairy cow... | place: USA | collected 2015-04-01 | reverse complement strand
TTAGTTCTGATGCCAGCGATCAAGATACCGCTCAAGTTAGCGATCAAGTTAAATATCTCATCCAGCATATGGAGCAGAAGGAATATAACCTAACTGAGCTGATGGCTTTATTGGATTTATCCAGCAACGTTTCAAAAAAATTATCTTAACCCAGCTTTAGACGCAGGTGTGATTGAACATACCCTTTCTGATAAGCCTAAGAGCTCTAAGCAAAGGTGGGCACTAGTTCCCTAAATTGAAAATTTAGATTGGATCATAATAGGGTCTATAAATATAAAAAATTTAGAATGAACTGTTATAAATCAAAATATTATATTCTTGGTTCAACTGCCACCATCTCAACCAAAACTAGAAAGCTAACCACTTATTTTTATGAGATTAATATGATGAGCTCAAAATGAGAAATAGATTAGTCTAAATCAGTAGAAGCAGTGATCAACTAGTTTGAACTAGTAATCCAAAAAATTTGTGGTTATTTTGATTGAATACATTATTTCAAACTTCTATATCTATTAAAAGTATCGTTTATTATAACCTTTGAAGTGGTATAAGCCACTTCAAAGGTTATTAACTTATGCCTTATTTTTGGTATAAACATCAATAAGAACGGCTCCTAAAAGCACCAATCCTTTAATCACTTGTTGATAATCAACGCCAATCCCCATAATCGACATACCGTTATTCATGACACCCATAATAAAAGCAATCACATCTAATTCAAAACCGTAGCCACCAGATGGAGTCGCACTGTTTAAACGAGCTGCAAAAATTAGGCCTGCGAATGCAGCTAGAATCCCCATATTTACAAATGCAAAGAAAATTACACGTTCAGTTTTGATACCAGATAGCTTAGCTGCTTTTGCATTCCCACCAACCGCATAAATGCGACGTCCAATAGTAGTTCGGTTCATAATGAAAGTATAAAATGCAACCAATATTCCCATAATAATCAATACAATAGGCATGCCTTGATACAAAGCCAATAAGTAAGAAAATGCGATGATAGCTACACTTAATGCTAAGTTCTTCAGCACAAAAAGAACTTTTGACGTACTCTCAATACCATGTAATGCTGCTTGTTTACGTTGACGGAATTCAATCACAAAAAAAGTTATGCTAACTACAATTCCGAGTAAAAGTGATGTGACATGAAAACCTTCAATACCAAAAAAGTCAGGAATAAAACCAGAACTAAAAGCATTAAATCCATCTTCAAATGGACCAACTGATTGACCATCTAGAGCAATTAATGTCAAACCGCGAAAAACCAACATCCCTGCTAAAGTGACAATAAATGAAGGTACTTTCCAATATGCAACCCAATAGCCTTGAATGGCACCGATCACCGCACCAGCCAGAAGACAAATAAACATTGCTGGTACAAAAGGCATTTCATGTGTAACCATTAGGCTAGCTGCCAAAGCCCCCGTCAAACCGACTACAGATCCAACTGAGAGATCAATTTGTCCACTTACAATGACCATGAGCATGCCAAGAGCCATAATGACGATATAACTATTCTGCAAGATTAAATTTGTTAGATTTAATGGTTGTAACAAAACATTATTGGTCGCAAATTGGAAAAATATCACAATAATAATCAATGCACATAGCAAGCCATATTCTTTTAAGCCATTTGCTATGAAATTTGTATTTAGTCCTTTATTATTTTTTCCATTCATTTTGTTGGTAATTGCTGCGCTATTGATATTGTTCATTTTCTTTCTCTCCATTCTTCATAATAGATCGCATAATGGCTTCTTGATTTGCATCTTTTGCCAGAAACTCACCAACAATCTTTCCTTCATTCATGACATAAATCCGATCACACATACCCAATAGCTCAGGCATCTCAGAGGAAATCATGACAATACATTTACCCTCTTGGGCTACTTGATCAATAATTGTATAAATTTCATACTTTGCCCCTACATCAACTCCTCGTGTAGGCTCATCGAGAATTAAGACATCTGGTGCTGTGAATAACCATTTACTAATCACGACCTTTTGCTGATTTCCGCCTGACAAGTTACCCGTATGTTGTTCTACATCAGCACTTCTAATTCGCAGCTTGCTTCGAAATTCATTTGCAGTATTTGTTTCTCGATGGTCATTTACTACTAGATGCTTTGAAATACCTGAAAGGTTGGCTAAAGAAGTATTTTTTTTAATACTTTCTTCGAGTAATAGCCCGTACCCTTTTCTGTCTTCCGTTACATAGGCCAAGCCGTTGTCAATAGCTTTTCTGACATTAGATACATCAATTACTTTGTCATGAATTGAAACTGTGCCACGAATATTCTTACCGTAAGATTTGCCGAAGATACTCATTGCAAGCTCTGTACGTCCAGAACCCATAAGGCCAGCAATTCCGACAATTTCACCTTTACGTACGTTGATACTGATTCCTTTAATGACTTCACGTGAAGCATGGTTGGGATGATCAACACGCCAATCTTTGACTTCAAATAGAACGTTGCCAATATTTGGTGATCGTTTCGGATAACGATCTTCCATGTCACGACCGACCATTGCTTTAATGATACGGTCTTCGCTTACATCTTCTTCTCGACAATTTAGATAATCTACAGAGGAACCGTCACGTATGATCGTAATGCTATCCGCTACTCTAGAAATTTCATTTAGCTTATGTGAAATAATGATCGATGTAACACCTTGGGCCTTCAGTTCTAATAAAAGGTTTAATAATCGATCACTATCATTGTCATTTAAACTGGCTGTGGGTTCGTCCAAAATTAGCAGCTTAACTTCTTTCGATAATGCTTTTGCAATTTCAACTAATTGTTGTTTTCCAATTCCGAGGTCACTAATTAAAGTATCAGGAGAATCAGATAAACCGACTTTATTCAGTACTTGCTTAGTTTTTTGATAGGAGCTATTCCAGTTAATAATGCCTATTTTGGATTGCTCATTACCTAAAAAAATATTCTCAGTGATAGATAACATAGGGACAAGAGCAAGCTCTTGATGAATAATGATAATTCCTTTTTCTTCACTGTCGCCAATATCAGAAAATTTCTGTTCTTCACCCTGATATAAGATCTGACCATCATAAGAACCATGAGGGTAAACCCCACTCAACACTTTCATTAATGTAGATTTACCAGCACCATTTTCACCACAAATAGCGTGAATTTCTCCTGTTTTGACAACCAGGTCGACATGACTCAATGCCTGAACATGTCCAAAACACTTCTTGATGCCACGCATTTCAAGTATTGTTTTCATACAGCAGTCCTCTGTTGATCAGTGATTACTGACCAACACTTATCTGTTTTAATCGCCTTAACCTGTGTAAATTTTTATTTAAGTTTTTGAAAAATAAATCATTTAAATTGATTGGCTTTATAGTAACCAGATTTCACGAGAACTACATTCCAGTTATTTTTATCTACTAATTGAGGCTTAACTAAGTAGGTGGGTACAACTTTAGAACCATTGTTATAGGATTTTGTATTGTTTACAGGAACAGTCTGACCTTTAATAATTGCATCAACCATATTTGCGGCAGCTTTAGACAGTAAACGAGTATCTTTAAATACGGTTGAGGTTTGATCACCTTTCATTATTGCTTTTATATTTGCTGGTTGAGCATCCTGACCAGTAATGACAGGCATTGGTTGATTATTACGACCATAACCGACACCTTTAAGAGAAGAGATAATACCTGTTGCTAGATTATCATTGGGTGCCAAAACAGCATGTAGACGGGAACCACCATAAAAGGCACTTAATAAATTATCCATGCGGGCTTGTGCTGTTGCACCTTCCCAACGTAAGGTCGCAACTTTAGCAAGATTAGTTTGTTTGCTACGAACAATAAGTTTGCCTTTTGAGATATAAGGATTCAAAACAGACATTGCGCCTGCATTAAACATGTGGGCATTATTGTCATCTAAAGAGCCTGCAAAAAGTTCAATATTAAATGGACCTTTACCTGCATTTAGTCCAAGTTTGTTAACAATAGAAGTTCCTTGTAGTACACCCACCTGGTAATTATCAAATGTGGCATAGTAATCCACATCTTTTGTTTTCATAATTAGTTTGTCATATGAAATTACTTTAATACCTTTCTTTTTTGCTTTGCTTAATACATTTGAAACAGTCGCGCCATCAACAGGGGCAACAACAAGAACTTTTGCACCAGCAGTAATCATGTTCTCAATTTGAGAAATTTGCGTTGGTACATCAAGGGTTGAGTATTGCAAATCAGTCTTATAACCTTTGGCTTTCAAATTGCTGACAATATTTTTTCCATCCATAATCCAGCGTGCTTCTGTTTTATTGGGTAAGGCAATTCCAATTAATTCACCAGCAGCATAAGTAGAATTTGCAAATGCTGCTAAGGCAATCGTGGCTACAGAAGTGGTAATAGTTTTATACATTTTCATTGTAAGTTTCCTTTTGCTTTAAGCATAATTAACATCCGCAGATAGTTTTGAAGTCCATTCAAAAACCTGCATGACTGCTTCGAAAATTGATCGTCACAAGAGCCTAATAGGATCTTATAAGGAGTTTGATATTCATAAATTGAATGCCATAGCTCACCTAGACAAAACTCTATGTACATTTAGTCCAATACAGTGATTGACCATTTATTTAATGAGCTAGTCGACCTAGCACTTTCTTATTTAGAGCTTTTAAAAAAGCTCTTATACAATATCTCCCTAAATTTTTTACGACGCTCCTGTCGTATTTGTCTATTAATCAATATCATTTCCAATGATCATTGAGTGAAGTCGTTATTAATTGTCTTGGAGTATAGAAGCGTCAAAATGGGAAAAAAATGTCAAAAATTGAAAATGTCTTTTGCAATATAAGGAAAAATAAAGGGGTTTTAATTTATTTATAAAAATGATAAGGCAGCAAGGTTGGTTAATTTCAAAAATGAAAAAGTGTTTTTAGAAATAGTTATTTTTTTTCAAAATCAGCTTGTATAACCTAGGAATCATCAAGAATAAGTAGTTTTTGAAGTTATCGTTATTAAAAGGAAGTATCTGTATGTTAAAAGTAGCAATTCTAGGTGCGGGACGCATCGCTCAAATCCATTCTAAAAGTGCATTTTTAAATACACAATGTGAACTTAAATTAATCGCTGATCCATGGAAAGAGGGCGTTGATAAACTAGCTTCAGAATTAAATTGTGAATCATGCTACGACTATTACGAAGCAATTGATCGTGACGATATCGATGCTATTGTGATTGCAACAGCTACGGATTTACACGTTGATTTAATGATGCATGCTGTGAAAAATAAAAAGCCTGTTTTATGCGAAAAGCCAATCGATTTAGATTTTCAACGTTCAATTGATGCTGTAGAAAAAATTCAACAAAATGGTGGTCAAGTCATGTTGGCGTTTAACCGACGTTTTGATGAAGATACTATTGCATTGAAAGCAGCCCTAGAAAATAATGAAATTGGAAGTGTTCGACAAGTAATCATTACAAGTCGTGATCCTGGTATGCAGCCTGTGGAATATATGAAAACTTCAGGCGGTATCTTTAAAGATATGACAATTCATGACTTTGATACAGCGCGCTTTATTTTAGGTGAAGAGCCGGTTGAAATATTTGCCACAGCAAGTCGTTTGGTAGATGAAGAATTAGTTACTATTAATGATTATGATACCTGCAGTATTACTTTGAAAACGGCATCTGGTAAGCAATGCATCATTAATAACTGCCGTGAAGCAGTTTATGGATATGATCAACGTATTGAAGTACTTGGTTCTCTAGGTTTATTAAAAACGCAAAATCATCGTCCTTCAACGCTGAAAAAATATGCTAAAGACTTTACTGGCTCCCAGCAGCCATTATTGAACTTCTTTTTAGAACGTTATACCAGTTCATATAGAAATGAGTTTGATGCGTTCATCTCTAGTTTAGTATCAAAACAAGCGTTCCCAACAAGCCTATTTGATGGCTTACAAGCTCTATATCTTGCGGTTTGTGCTATGGAATCAGTAGAAAGTGGCAAAGCTATTGCTATTAATCCAGAAGGTCCAGCAAAAAGCCTAGCTGCGTAAATTATCTATACTTATCTCAAAGAAGAGATACTTCAAATTATTTAATAGCTTAAGCAGTGTGTTCAATTACATGCTGCTTAGGAGACTATTATTCGAATATAAGGAAACTAGCAATGGATGCGAGTTTAAGTAATATTGCAGAGGCGCCTGTTAAAAGAAAGGCCATCTCCTTAAAAGCAGCATTGATTTTAGTCATTGTTTTTAATTTTATGTGGGCTTTTTCTCATACTTTACTAGATGTGCTGAATAAACATTTTCAGGATAAGTTTCACATTTCACATGGTGAGTCAGCTTTCATACAAACTGCTTATTTAAGTGCTTACTTTATATCTGCAATTCCTGTTGGCATACTCATGAAACGATATGGTTATAAAAATTCCATTATTGTTGGTTTGCTTCTCTTTGCTATAGGCTGTATGGGCTTTGTTCCAGCTACTCAGGTAGGAACATTTTCTGCTTTTTTAATAGTCATCTTTATTCTTGCATCAGGCTTAGCTTGCTTAGAAATTGTATGTAATTTATATGCAACTAAACTCGGTGACCCTAAGGATGCAACACGTCGTTTAACTCTAGCTCAGGCCTTTGGTGGTATGGGGGGGATGTTTGGTCCCTTAGTCGGTGGAGCAGTCTTTTTTATCCCAGCAGGTACAATAGCAGGATTTTATGTAGAACCTGCAACTTTAACCTATGCAGCTCTTTCTATCCTTGTTTTATGTGTTGTTGGATATATGATTGTGATCAAACTGCCTGAAAGTAATCGGCACGATCAAAATGCTATCCAAGTAAATCCTGACGATACTGTCTTCGAAAATATCCCACTTCATAAGAATAAAAATGTCCGTAAAGCAATGTTGTCACAGTTTTGCTATAACGGTGCACACTTTAGTATAGGTGCCTTCTTTATCAACTTTGTGATTGAGCATTGGCAAGGTATCACTCCAAGTAAGGGAGCCTATTTTTTATCGATCGCAATGTTCTGCTATATGGTTGGCCGCTTTTTAGGTATCTTCATTATGAAATATGTTGATCCAAGAAAACTGCAAATCTTTAATAGTGCTGTCTGTGTTTTAGCTTGTTTATTCGTGATGCTAGGTTATCAATATCTTTCGGTGATTGTATTGATTTGTATGTTCTTATTCAAATCAACACTATACCCAACAATTTTCTCAATGGGTGTACGAGGTTTAGGGAAAAAATCTCAAATGGCTGCATCTCTAATGGTCACTATGTTTGTTGGTGGTGCAATTTTACCTCTTGTCATGGGTTATCTCTCAGATTTAACGAGTATTTCCACAGCATTTATTATCCCTGTAATTTGTTATTCAATAATTTGCTGGTGTGCAATTACTCAAGATCTTACTGGATATAAATTTTCGAAAGCATAATTTTCGTAATACAAATTAAAGGAAATATTTTATGAACAAACCAGACTTATTAGCAGCTTATTGGACCTTAGCTGGAAACGTATACCCAGGTGCTCCAACAGAAATTAGTCCATTTACCTTACAGCAGCGAGTTGAAGCAGCTTCAAAAGCAGGGTGGAAGGGGATTGGTCTTGTGTTGAGTGACCTTCAAGCAACACTAGAACAAAATAGTTTAGCCACTATCCGTCAGCTATTTAAAGATAATGATATTAAATATTTCGAGTTGGAAATTTTGTTAGATTGGTATTTAACTGGTGAAGACCGTAAAGTATCTGATTATGAACGATCAAAAATGATTGAACTCGGTGCAGAACTTGGAATGTGTAATTTAAAAATTGGTGCTAAGCCATTTGAAAACTCACCGAATAGTCTGGAAAACATGGCTGAGGAGTTTTCAAAGCTATGTAAAGAAGTTGCTCAAGTGAATGCGAATGTTGCATTAGAAATTATGCCATTCTCAAGATTGGCTACTTTAGAAGATGGCTTGAAAGTAGTCGATACTGGAGATTCAAACGGTGGTTTATGTTTGGATATTTGGCATTTAGCACGTGGAAATATTGATTTTGAGAAAATTAGTATGGTGCCTGCCCATTTGATTAAATCTGTTGAATTAAATGATGCAGCTGAAGAAATCCAAGGTGATTTATTCAATGATTCGACACATCATCGTAAGTTGTGTGGTCAAGGTTCGTATGATATTCCATTATTCTTAAATGAGATTAAAAAAGCAGGTTTTAACCAACCCTATTATGGTGTTGAATTAATTTCACAGGAACAACGTATTCTTACGCTCGATCAAATGGCTAAAAATGCTTATGAAACAACAATTAGTGCATTTAATTCTGTAGTAGCTTAATAGGTCTTACTCCCCCAATAGTAATGATTAAGCTATTGGGTGGGTAAAAAAAAATTTTAAATCGACTCTATTATGATTATAAAATATTTAATCAAATCTCGATGGATTTAAATATTAGCTATTACATTTCTAAAAACATGACATTAGTCTATAAACAATCCAGGCTTCTATCTGTAACGAGCTGATAGTTGGTATAGGATTAACTATTGGCTTTTCTAACTCTTTTTATCCTATAAACTATAATTCAATTTTATTATTTCCTATTATGACATCTCATCCTCCCTTATCTCATTCTTATTCACTTTTTACTGTTATCTTGGCTCTAGCAATTGGTGGATTTTGTATTGGCACAACTGAATTTGTGGCAATGGGTCTGATTCAGGAAATTGCTAAAGATCTACAAGTGTCTATTCCGGATGCTGGTTATTTTATCAGTGCTTATGCCTTGGGAGTCGTAATTGGGGCACCAATTATTGCGATTACATGTGCCCAGATTCCTCGCAAAAAACTGCTACTAGTGCTGATGTTATTCTACGGAATTGCTAATACTTTAACAGCTTTAGCAGATACTCCTGAAACTGTATTATTATCCCGATTTATTGCAGGACTTCCTCATGGAGCCTATTTTGGTATTGGAGCTTTAGTTGCTGCTGAACTTGCTAATCCTAATCGGCGTTCCACAGCTATAGCATTAATGATGATGGGGCTTACCATAGCTACAGTCATTGGTGTTCCTTTAGCGACATGGATTGGACAACAATTTGGTTGGCGTTCCGGTTTTATATTCTCCGCCCTTATAGCTTTTTTAACCTTAATAGCAATTATAGCTTTTGTACCCCATATCCCTGTTCATAAAACAGCGAGTATAAAAAATGAATTAGCAGGACTTAAAAATATAAATATCTGGTTAACACTAGCAGTAGGCGCGATTGGCTTTGGTGGTATGTTTTCAGTCTATAGTTATATTTCTCCAATTCTAACTGAATACACTCAAACTGATATTATCGTTGTACCTTTCGCTCTTGCTATATGGGGAATCGGGATGGTAATAGGAGGACTCTTAGCTGGGCATTTTGCTGATAAGAATCTCAATAAAACTATTGTGGGAGTTCTAATCAGTTCAGCAATAACTTTCTTACTTGTTAGTTTTATGATGGATAATATCTTTACAGCGTTCATAGGCTTATTTTTGATCGGTATGACTGTAATTGGCCTAGCAAGCACACTTCAAATACGTTTAATGGAAGTTGCTGGTAATGCCCAAAGTTTAGCGGCATCCCTCAATCATTCTGCTTTTAATTTAGCCAATGCTTTAGGTGCTTATTTGGGGGGGTGGGTATTAACTCAAAATATGGGATGGCTTGCACCTATTCAAATCGGTTCTGCTCTAAGTTTAAGTGGATTATTAATTTTTATTATTGCTTTATTAATTGAGAAAAATAGTCGAAAAAATTAATTTTTTTATATTATGGATTTCATTATATTTAAATCGTTAGAAAATAAATTTTTCATCAGTGAAATAAAAAAGCAGCTATAAATAGCTGCTTTTCTAACATATATTTATTTTAAAGAAATACTTCAATACCATTTTTTCCAGCAGAATCAAATAATGCTGCAAGTAAAATTGAAATATTATGGGCCTGAGTCGCAGGAACTTGGGAAGGCTTTTTATTTAAATATGAATCTAGAAAAGCATTTAATTCACGGTCAAAATAAATTGGGTTTCCAATTTCTGCAATATCTGGAGAATATTCAGTTTTCTTGGTTGCCCAAATTTCAGGGAAGCTAGTTTCGTGCCATTCTGTCCAACCTTGTGTCGTACCTTCCACATTACCCGTTTGGTAGAGTTTATAAGATGAAGGTAATGAACGTGAAGACATGATGCCTTCTGTACCATAAGCTGTCATATCCCAGCTTTCTGTCCATGGAAGAACATCCCAAGACATGAAGTCAACGACGACAATTTTATCATCATAATTAAGAATGGCACCTGCAGCATCTTCACGCGATTCTTCACCTTTAAAATCTTTAAATTTGGTGATGCGGGCATTAACAGATTTAGGCATACCAAAATGATGTAGAACTCGGTCAAATAAATGACAACCAATTACAAAGAAAGCACCACCAAGATCACCTGGTTGTCTCATATGTGCAGTTTCTGCTTCATTATGAGAGCAACCTGCATGAGCACGAATTTGTAAAACTTTACCAATTTTACCTTGCTGAATAACATCATGCATTACATTGATTGAAGGGGCGAAACGCCAACAGTAACCAACCTGAACAAATCCATTATATTCATTAACAGCATCAACGATGCGCTGTGTATCTGCTACACCTCGACCAGCTGGTTTTTCAACTAATACAGCTTTTCCTGCTTGTAAAGCTGCAATGGTTAGATCAGCCATTTCGTAGCTTTTTGAATGAACCAGTACGATATCGATATCTGGATTACTTAAAATATCTTCCTTTGTTCTTACTTCAATATTTAGTGCATCGCAGAAGGGCTTTAGAAGTTCACTTTGGTCTGCTGCACCATAAATTTCAATATCTTGACGGCGTTGAAGTGCTTTTACTCGTCCTGATGTGTGCGGATGTGTAATTCCTAACAACGCAACTTTTAATTTATCTTTTTGCACAATAAAACTCCTGTAAAGAATTTTCCAATTTTGAATACAAGCAAGTTATCTTTTTCTAATATGTGTATAAAGAACTTTTAAGGAAATGATTATTTCAAAATTGAAATAATCATTCATGAATATTCTCTCTAGAATAATTTTAAGGAAAGGATGACTTATTTATTGGGATAATCCAATTTATTGAATAGAACTCCAATAGCGTTCGTATTCTTTATTTTTGAAATCTTCAATTAAAAAATCTATAAATAATCTATTTTTTATCGGCATAAATTGTCTGCTTTGAAAAGCAATGTTGATATTAAGTTCAGGAAGTCTCCAGTCGGTTAATATTGGAATCAATCTTCCTTCCACAATGTCTTGATAAATAATGTATAGCGGTTGAATAAGAATTCCAGCACCATTCAATGCAGCAGATCTTACGATTTGACCATCATTTGTTTCCATAATCGGATTTAATGCAAAATTTTTAATTTCATTGTTTTTAGTGAAACTTAATATCCGTGGATTGTTTGCATGGCTATAAAGTAAAATATCGTGCTCTTGGAGTTCTTCAATCGTGTTCGGTTTTCCTTTTCGCTTTATGTAATCATACGAGGCAGCTAAAATTCGATGTGTAGTGGCAAGTTTTCTAATGGTTAGATTAGAATCTGGTTCGAATTCACGTGTTCTAATCGCAATATCAATATTGCTATCAATGATGTCATGGTAGCGATTTGCACCAATTAAATTTATTTTTATTTTAGGGTAAAGTTTATTAAATTTAGGAATTAAAGGGGTGATGTGCATAATCGCAAAAGAAATTGAAGACGTGATTGTGACAGTTCCTTCTGGTTCAACCGCAGCAGAACTAATCGAAGATTCAGCTTGATCAATTTCAGAAAGTAAATCTTTACACTTTTTATAATATTCAATTCCAATTGTTGTTAATGATAATCGACGAGTAGTACGTTCAATCAATCTTACATTGAGCCTATTTTCTAATGAAGTAATGTGCCTTGTTGCTGCAGCATTAGATATTTCTAATTTTTCTGCTGCTTTATTAAGTGTTCCAAGCTCTGCAACAGCAACGAATAACTCCATGCTCGTTAATCTGTCCATACAATCCTTCCTATTATTTCCTAAATGAAATAAAGATTTTCTTAACCAATATTTTATTTCAATAATTAACAGCTTAGCATGAGATTTATAGGAGTTAGATTCATTTTATGGAAAAATTATGAAAAATCTAGATGAAAGAACGATCACTCAAGCTGTTATAGAAAGAAACTCTTCTTCTTCGAATGAACGATTAAAAGATGTAATGCATTCTTTAGTACAACATCTTCATTCATTTGCCCGAGAAGTTCAGTTAACTGAAGAAGAGTGGGAAATAGGGGTGAAATTCTTAACTGATGTGGGGCAAATTTGCAGTCCAACTCGTCAAGAATTCATTCTTTTATCTGACACTTTAGGGCTATCTACTTTAGTCATTGCTCAAAATCATAAGAAACCAATTGGCTGTACTGAAGCGACCGTATTTGGACCCTTTCATGTCCAAGATGCCCCACATTTAGAGCTGGGCAGCAATATGAGTGAGGGTGTAAAAGGTACTTCTTGGTTTGTTAATGGTGTCATTAAAGATATTGATGGTCAAATCATTCCTCCGATGTACAAAAAGAAAATATTGATATATATCAAGGACGAGCTGTTTTTCATGCTGACAAAGATGGAAAATACCATTTTCAAACGATTGTTCCTGAAGCCTATCCAATTCCGCATGATGGTCCTGTCGGAAAAATGCTTGAAGCATTAAATCGCCATCCGTGGAGACCAGCTCATCTGCACTTTATGATCTCTGCTCCAGGTTATGAGCGTTTAGTTACTCATGTATTTAAAGAAGAGGGTAATTATTTAGATTCTGATGCCGTTTTTGGGGTGCGTACTTCTTTAATTGCAGAATGGGTTAAACATGAAAGTGGTATTGCTCCAAATGGCGAATACCAAAGTCATCCTTTCTACACATTAGATTTTGATTTCATTTTAAACAAACAAAAGGTTGAGGCTGCTTAATGATTAATAAAGCTGCGGCATCCCTTGAGGAAGCGCTCTCCCACATTAAAGATGGTGCCACCATCATGATTGGCGGCTTTGGTACAGCTGGTCAGCCGGCTGAACTGATTGATGGTTTAATCGAACTGGGTGTAAAAGACCTGGTGATTGTCAACAACAATGCCGGCAATGGCGACTACGGTTTGGCCAAGCTGCTTAAAACCGGTGCGGTGCGCAAGATTATCTGTTCATTCCCACGTCAGTCAGACTCTTATGTATTTGATGAAATCTATCGTGCCGGAAAAATTGAGCTTGAACTGGTACCTCAAGGCAACCTAGCTTGTCGTATTCAGGCCGCAGGCATGGGCCTTGGTCCAATCTACACACCAACCGGTTTTGGAACTTTGCTGGCTGAAGGCAAACCGATCCTGAACTATGAAGGCAAAGACTTTGTTCTGGAAAATCCGATCAAAGCGGATTTTGCCTTGATTAAAGCACATAAAGGCGACCGCTGGGGCAATCTGGTCTACAGCAAATCAGCACGGAACTTTGGCCCGATTATGGCCATGGCTGCCGATGTCACCATTGCCCAGGTTTCCGAAGTGGTGGAACTGGGTGCACTTGATCCAGAGCACATCATCACCCCGGGGATTTTTGTTCAACACGTGGTTGCAGTAAAACCTGCATAGTCATTGGCATTGGAGTATTAAAAGATGAGTTATAGCAAATTAAGCCGTGACCAGATTGCTGAACGTGTGGCGCAGGACATTCCCGATGGTGCCTATGTCAACTTGGGTATTGGCTTGCCGACCAAGATTTCCAGCTATCTTCCTTCAGACAAAGACGTGTTTTTACATTCTGAAAATGGCCTGCTGGCCTTCGGTCCTCCTCCTGCTGAAGAAGATCGTGATCCAGAGTTAATTAATGCCGGCAAGGAATTTGTGACCTTGCTCGAAGGCGGTGCCTTCTTCCATCATGGTGATTCCTTCGCGATGATGCGTGGCGGTCACCTAGATATTGCGGTACTGGGTGCATTCCAGGTCGCTGAAAATGGTGACCTGGCCAACTGGCATACCGGTGCCCCCGACGCCATTCCTGCCGTTGGCGGTGCTATGGACTTGGCGGTAGGTGCGAAAAAAGTCTTTATCACTACCGATCATGTCACCAAAAAAGGCGAACCCAAGATTGTTGCAGAACTCAGCTATCCGGCAACCGGTCTGAAATGCGTGGACCGGATTTATACCGACCTGTGCGTGATTGATGTGACAAGTGACGGCATGAAAGTGATTGAGAAAGTTGAAGGTCTGTCTTTTGAAGAATTGCAGTCGTTGACCGGTGCAAGGCTGATTGATGCGACGAATAGCACGATTCAAGCTTAAGTTAATACAGAATTCTGGAAGATAACTGAAATGAAAAACGCCTATATTATCGATGCCATCCGCACCCCATTTGGCCGCTATGCCGGTGGTCTTGCCCCAGTTCGTGCCGATGACCTCGGTGCCTTGCCGATTAAAGCACTGATTGAACGTAATCCTTCAGTTAGCTGGGAACGGGTTGATGACGTGATTTATGGCTGTGCCAATCAGGCCGGTGAAGACAACCGCAATGTAGGACGTATGTCAGCACTGCTTGCAGGTCTGCCTTATCAGGTGCCTGCAACCACAGTCAACCGTTTATGCGGTTCATCGCTGGATGCTGTGGCCATGGCTGCACGTGCCATTAAAGCCGGTGAAGCTGACCTGATTATTGCCGGTGGCGTGGAATCCATGAGCCGTGCTCCGCTGGTGATGGGTAAATCGGAAGGCGCCTTTGGACGCAGCCAAAAGCTTGAAGACACCACCATGGGCTGGCGTTTTATCAATCCCGAGCTGAAAGAGATGTATGGGGTCGAAACCATGCCGCAAACTGCGGAGAACGTGGCAGAACAATTCAATATTAACCGTGAAGATCAGGATAAATTTGCCCTGGAAAGCCAAAAACGTACTGCTGCGGCTCAGGCAAGAGGATTCTTCGATAAAGAAATCATTGCTGTGACCATTCCACAGCGTAAGGGTGATGCCATTGTTATTGACAAGGATGAACATCCACGTGCCTCTACAACTGCTGAAGGTTTGGCGAAATTAAAACCGGTGGTGAAAACCGATGGTACCGTGACTGCCGGTAATGCCTCGGGAATCAATGATGGTGCCGCGGCCCTGCTGATCGCTTCGGATGATGCTGTTGCAAAATACAATTTAAAACCTCGCGCTAAAATTATTGGCGCAACCGTGGTCGGTGTTGAACCTCGCATTATGGGCTTTGGCCCAGCGCCAGCGATTAAAAAGCTATTGGCACAAACCGGTTTAACCCTGGATCAAATGGATGTCATCGAGCTGAATGAAGCCTTTGCGGCTCAAGCCTTGGCAGTGACCCGTGACCTGGGTTTAGAAGATGGCTCAAGCCAAGTCAATCCAAATGGTGGTGCAATTGCGATTGGTCATCCGCTGGGTGCATCGGGCGCACGTTTAGTCACCACTGCTTTGAATCAGCTTGAAGCGATCGATGGCAACTATGCGCTGTGTTCGATGTGCATTGGTGTGGGACAAGGGATTGCGATCATTATTAAAAGAGTAGTGAGCTAGTATTATTCCTGAGAGATTGAATTAAAAGGGATCCGTATTTAGGATCCTTTTTCAATATTCATATTCTATGAAATATAAGGCCATGTATTAATATTCGATATAAATAAAAAAGAAAAATCTCAATAAAAAAATAATTTATAAAATAGCTTGAATAGATAAAAATATTAAAGAAATAAATATATAAGATATTGATTTTAAATTAACTAATTTTATTACTGGGTATTCTTTCAATTATGAAAATATAATTTCCTAAATCGTTGTTTTTTACTCTTTTTATAAAAGATACGATGAATTTTATTTGAGTTATCTAGAGTGTAATTAATCTAATGGAAGACATTTTAATTAAAAATCTTGAAGAAGAGCGATTCAAGGCAATTGTTGAAAGCCGCTATGAGGATTTTGCAAAGCTGGCTCATCCAGAAATGACTTACACCCATACAAGTGGAATTACTGATTCTAAAGAATCATATTTAGATAAATTGTTTGGGGGGTTTTATGATTATAAATGGATCGAACACCCAATTTCTAAAATTCAAATTATTGGCGATGTTGCCCTTGTATTTGGTGAAATGCATTCGGAATTAGTCGCTGGAAATATTCAAAAAAATCTAAAAAATAAATCATTAGCGATTTGGAGAAGGGAAAACAACGAGTGGCTTTTCTATGCCTATCAGCCTACACCGTTACCATAAGGAGAAGTAATATGAAAAATGAGTTTATATATGATGTACCGCAGAGCAGAGTAATTTTTGGCGCGGGTTCCCTTAAAAATTTAAAGGCTGAAATTGAAGCTTTAGGTGCTAAAAAAGCATTAATTTTATGCACACCTGAACAGGTTGCCTTGGCAGAAAAGATATCTGATCTGCTTGGTTGTTCTTCTGTGGGAATCTTTCCTAAAGCTGTTATGCATGTACCAATTGAAACAGCCAAAGAAGCAGTGACTGTTGCAAGAGAATTGGGGGCTGACTGTGCAATTGCAGTGGGTGGTGGTTCCACAACTGGGCTAGGTAAAGCAATTGCTCTTGAATATGATCTGCCAATTCTTGCCATTCCAACAACTTATGCTGGTTCAGAAATGACACCAGTATATGGAATTACGGAAAATGGGATCAAGAAGACTGGAAAAGATTCTAGAGTTTTACCAAAAACCGTTATTTATGATCCTGAACTTACTCTAAGTTTGCCATTAGATATGTCTATTACTAGTGGAATTAATGCAATCGCTCACGCGGCTGAGGGCCTATATGCTCAAAATGGTAATCCTATTATGTCTTTACTGGCCGAAGAGGGGATTAGAGCCTTAGCGGATGGGCTAAGACTCTTAAAGAAGAATGACCAAGATATTGAAGCTCGTAGTTTATGTCTATATGGAGCTTGGTTATGTGGTTATGTCCTTGGCAACGTAGGCATGGCGATTCATCATAAACTTTGTCATACATTAGGAGGAAGTTTCAATCTACCACATGCACCGACTCATACTGTCGTTCTTCCACATGCAATTGCATATAACGAGAAGGCTGTTCCTGAAGCGATGGAAAGAATTAAAAGGGCTTTAGGTGCAAAAGAAAGTACTGCTGCAAATGCTTTATTTGATCTTGTGACGGAGCTTGAAGGTCCTACATCTTTAGCAGAACTAGGCCTAACAGAATCTGGTTTGGATAAAGCAACGGAAATTGCATTATCAAATCCATACTGGAATCCTGAACCAATTGAAAAAAATGCAATTCGTCATTTATTACAGAATGCATTTGAAGGGATTCGCCCTAATTAATTTCATAAATTTTTAATTAATGAGTGAACTAATCTGACCTATTTATTTAGGTCAGTTGGATATTTTTGTCTAAAAAATGGAATTTAAAAAATGAAAAAGACGCTATGGATGTATAGTGCTGCACTTTTAATGTCATCACAGGTTGTTTCTGCAATTGAAGTAAATGGTTATTTCCGCACAGGGATAGGCGGGACTGATCATGGGGATATGCAAGAGTGTTTCAAACTGACAGGGGCACTATCAAAATACCGCTTAGGAAATGAGTGTGAACAATATGGAGAGATATTTGCGTCACAAGAGTTAGCAGAGCTTTCTGATCATTCAAAAATTAAAATTAATGGAATGGTTCAATTTTATAATGATTATGGTAAATCATTGAAATTCAGTGGAGATAATGGGTATACCAGAATGAACCAGATTTATCTGGATTGGACCAATGTCTCATTTTTAAATGGTGGCAATTTCTGGGCTGGGCGAAGATACTACAATCGAAATGATATCAATATGTCAGATTTCTTTTATTGGAATCAGAGTGGAACTGGATTCGGAATTGATAATTTTAAGTTAGATAATTTTGCCCTTAACTATGTGTTTTCTAGAAAAGATGACCTATTTCAAGAAAAATATATAAATAGACATGATTTTACAGTTAGTGACATCAAGTTAAATGATAAAAATGAATTGAATTTGGGATTATCTTATATTGATCATGAGAATGAAGGATGGGCATTCACTATCCAAAATATTACCTCAAATATTCTTAATGGTAAGAACACGATTGCATTCCAATATGGTGAAGGACCTGGAACTGGTTTAGGCTATACGGGGAATGTAAGTTTAGACCGAGAAAATACATCATTTCGTATGCTCGATGTAGTGGATTGGCAAAGCCCAAGTAAGGTGCTTAATGGTCAAGCTCAAATACTTTATCAAATTAATGAATATTCACAGCAAGAGGATACAAAATGGTTGTCGGTGGGATCAAGAACATCATACGTTGTAGATGATCATTTCAAGTTAACAGGTGAAATTGGTTATGATCAAATTAAACAAGGTAATGAGACACGCGATCTAACGAAGATTACTATTGCACCAACGTTTACCTTAAAGGGTTCGGGTTACTACGATCGTCCTGAACTAAGATTATATTATACATATGCATTCTGGAATGATGCTGAACAAAAAATGCGAGATTTAGCGAACCCAGATAGCAGCTTCTATAGCACATCCAACGGTTCTAACTTTGGCGTTCAATTAGAACATTCGTGGTAATT
>SMEN01000221.1_pt1 | contig 18670 bp, 19 predicted proteins | sample 2456271 | NCBI WGS metagenome assembly SMEN01 (sample SAMN10132593, study PRJNA489261) | soil metagenome | isolation source: day1 control-loamy sand soil ammended with raw manure from dairy cow... | place: USA | collected 2015-04-01 | reverse complement strand
AGTTTAGTATCAATTTCATTGCTGTACAGCCACAAATGACCACTGCGTAAACGGCGGTCAGCGTTGGATTTTAAGCGTAAAGAAGGCAGCGACATGGGAATCTCCGAAAAAACAATATGCAGAGTATAACGATTGTCTTAAGCGCAGGTCTGATTTTCGCAGTAGGATGACGTGCTTAATAACAACCTGGCATTTTAGGTTGGCCGGCGTGCGTTCAGCCGCGTATTTGCAATGATAATTTAGAAGGTTGTGAGCATGTTTAAGGTGTTTAAGTTGTACCCTAAGTTATGCCTGCTGGGTATTGCTTTTATGGGACTCTTGATAGGGTTGGTTCGCTATTGGCATTGGGATGATCGCTTGTTGTTTTTGTGGCAAGAACGAGGTGTCAGTCTGCAACAACAGGCTGATAGCGTTTGGTTGCCTGGTTATCGTGCGATAATACAAGCCAAACCTTTGGAAGGTCTGGAAGAGTCAGAAACCTCAGGCTTGAGTTGGAGCCCGCTGAGTAATACTTTGTTTACCGTCACCGGAAAAATCCCTAAGTTGGTTGAGTTGTCTTTGGATGGTGAAGTGCTGCGCGTAGTTGAGTTGCGTGGCTTTTCTGATCCGGAAGGTGTTGAAGTGCTCAGTGATGGCCGCATTGCCATTATTGATGAGCGTCGTAGCCAGTTAACCGCTTTTTATTTGCCGCTCGATGCCGAGTTTATTGATGGTGATGCGTTGCCAGCTATTCACTTAGGTTTTAGTGATGCCGGTAATAAGGGCTTTGAAGGCATTGCTTGGGATGCACGTAATCAGCGCATGTTACTGGCCAAAGAGCGTAGTCCGTTCGGCTTGTTTAGTTTGCCATTCCCTGAGCTAGAAGAGGGTGCAGTGCCAGCGATACAAAGCTTGCAAGAATTATCTTCAAACCAGATATTTATGCGTGATTTTTCTTCACTGACGATTGATCAGCGTACTGGGCATTTATTGGTATTGTCTGATGAGTCGCGTATGTTGCTAGAGCTCGATGAGCTAGGCAATCCAGTCAGCTTTATCAGTTTAGCGATGGGCTTTAACGGTTTAGCTCGCAGTATCAAGCAGGCTGAAGGTGTGGCAATGGATGGGCAAGGTACAATTTATATTGTCAGCGAGCCCAATTTATTCTATGTATTTAAAAAGGCTGCGTCAGAGCAAAAAACGGCTGAACAGTAAGTTTAGATAGATGCCCATAGCATAAGGAAATCGGTAAATGAGTGGTCATGATACGTTGTTTCGGCATTTAGCTATGCTGCAGTTAATCCCGCGTAAACCGCATTTTAAAGCGACAACGACGATTAAAGCGCTGCTTGAGGAACGTGGCTTTAGCGTGGAAATGCGCACGATTCAGCGGGATTTAGAACGCATGTCGAGCTTTTTTCCATTGGTGTGTGATCGAGAGCAAAAGCCCTTTCGTTGGAGCTTTTTAGCTGATTTCAAAAGTAACTTACCTGCGCTCGATCCAGCCACAGCGTTAACCATGGTGTTAGCTGAGCAGCACGTTAAAGGTTTATTGCCGCAAGTTGCCGCAGATCAGCTGAGTGTGCAGTTTCAAGTGGCGCGTCAGTTTTTAGACAGCCTCACCAGCAATGGTTTTGCGCAGTGGAAGAATAAGGTGCGGGTGGTGGCTAACGGTAAAGCTTTATTACCGGCTAAAGTTGCACCGCAGAACTGGCAAGCAGTGACTGAAGCCTTACTGATGGGACAAGCACTGGATGTAGAGTATCTGGCGCGCACCAGTAACAGCGCCAAAACCTATGTGTTGCACCCGCAGGGTTTAGTCACCCGCCATAGCGTGACGTATTTGTTAGCAACGGTGAATGACTACGACGATGTTCGCCAGTTTCCTTTACAACGTATTTTAGCCGCCGCGCCTAGTGCTCAGGCATACCGCTTGAAAGCAGATTTTGATGTGCAAAGCTATATCGATAACGGTGGCTTTGGTTATGCAGCAGAAGGTGCGGAAAAATGGGTCACCTTGCGTGTGCGTATTGATCAAGATGCCGCGCGGATGCTCAGTGAAACGCACTTGAGTGAACAGCAGAGTTTCTCCGAGCCAGCAGCTGATGGCTGGGTTGAACTGACTGCAGTAGTGCCAAACGACCAACAAACCTTATGGTGGCTGCAGGGTTTTGGTGCGCGTTTTGACGTGTTAGAGCCGCAAGAATGGCGTGAGGCGATACGCGAGCAAGCTCGGCAGATTTTAGCTCGTTAAACCAGGGTTTTCAGCACTCTAGGCTGCGCGATAAGCAGCCCAGAGTGGTTGTTTTACTTTTCGCGAACTAGGGTTTCGACACCATTGCTGGTACCCAGTAGCAAAACATCAGCTGGGCGTTGAGCAAATAAGCCACTGCAGACAACGCCAACCAATGCATTGATTTTTTCTTCGAGGCCGCGAGGATCAGTGATCTGCATATTGTGTAGATCCAAAATCACGTTGCCATTATCTGTTACGACACCAGTACGATAGACCGGATCGCCGCCGAGCTTGAGCAGTTCACGTGCGACATAACTGCGCGCCATCGGAATCACTTCAACCGGCAATGGAAACTCACCCAGTACGCCGACTTTTTTGCTGTCATCGGCAATACAAATAAAGGTTTTGGCGACTGCGGCAACAATTTTTTCACGGGTCAGCGCCGCGCCACCGCCTTTGATTAATTCCAGATACTTATTGCACTCATCTGCGCCGTCGACATAAAACTCGAGCTCTTGCACAGAGTTAAGATCATGCACGCTAATGCCATGCTGCTTTAAACGTTCAGCTGTCGCTTCCGAACTGGCCACGGCACCGGCAAAGTCATATTTGTGCTGGGCGAGCAAATCAATAAAGTAGTTTGCCGTGGAGCCTGTGCCCACGCCAATGATGCTGCGTGGCTCAAGATGCGGAAGAATATAATCAATCGCTGCTTGAGCAACGGCTTGCTTAAGTTGGTCTTGGTTCATGGCAGACTCCGAGAAAAATAAATTATGTGCTAATTATAGCGACTTACATAGTATCTATGTGGTTGAGTTGTTAACGGTGGAGTAGACTGTTTGACTTTGTCGCACAGTTTAGTGAATCCGTTATGCTCGAACATTATGTGAAAAAAATCCTTAACGCCCGTGTCTATGATGTGGCGCAAGAAACACCGCTGCATGCAGCGCCGCAGCTGTCAGAACGTTTAGGCAATACTGTTTTGCTCAAGCGCGAAGATTTACAGCCGGTCTTCTCATTTAAAATTCGTGGCGCCTATAACAAAATTGTGCAACTCAGTGCTGAAGAGCGTGCTTGCGGCGTGGTCACAGCCTCGGCCGGTAATCATGCTCAGGGCGTGGCCTTGGCGGCGAAGTTTCTTGGCATTAAAGCCACCATTGTCATGCCGAAAACCACTCCGGAAATTAAAGTGAAAGCAGTGCGCGCACGTGGCGCGCGGGTGGTGTTGCACGGTGATGCCTTTCCTGAATCCTTGGCGCATTCGCTGAAACTCGTTGAAGAAAAAGGGTTTGTCTACATCCATCCTTATGACGACCCGGATGTGATTGCTGGACAAGGCACGGTAGCGATGGAGATTTTGCGTCAACACCAAGGCCCGCTGCATGCGGTATTTGTTCCTTGCGGCGGCGGCGGCATGATTGCGGGTGTGGCGGCTTACATTAAATATGTACGTCCTGAAGTAAAAATTATCGGGGTGGAACCGGATGATTCCAACTGCCTGCAGCAAGCGATGGCCGCTGGTGAGCGAGTGATCTTGCCGCAAGTGGGTTTGTTTGCTGACGGTGTTGCGGTGACGCAAATCGGCAAATATACCTTTGATATTTGCCGCTACCATGTTGACGAAGTGATCACCGTAAGCACCGATGAAATCTGTGCGGCGATGAAAGATATTTATGATGATACTCGCTCTATTACCGAGCCAGCAGGTGCTTTAGCCGTAGCTGGGATTAAAAAGTATGTTGAACGTACAGGTATTGTCGGTGAAAACTTAGTGGCGATTGATTCTGGCGCTAACGTTAACTTTGACCGTTTACGCCATGTCGCCGAGCGTGCGGAACTGGGTGAACAGCGCGAAGCGATTATCGCAGTGACCATCCCAGAAAAACCTGGCAGCTTTAAGCAGTTCTGTGAGGCAGTGGGCAAGCGTCAGATCACCGAGTTTAATTACCGTTACCACACCGATGGCACCGCACATATTTTTGTTGGCGTGCAGACCCATCCTGAGCTTGATCCGCGCTCTGCGCTGGTGGAAAGCTTGCGGGATCAAGGCTTTCCGGTACTGGATTTGACTGAGAATGAACTGGCTAAACTGCATATTCGTCATATGGTCGGTGGCCATGCGGATGCGGTGACCAGTGAGCGGGTATTTCGTTTTGAGTTTCCAGAGCGTCCGGGCGCACTGTTTAACTTCTTAAATAAACTCGGCGGCCGCTGGAATATCTCGATGTTCCATTACCGCAACCACGGTGCTGCCGATGGTCGGGTGCTGGCTGCGTTGCAGATTCCGTTAGAAGAACAACCATTGCTTGCCGAGGCCTTAGATAAAATTGGCTACCCGTACTGGGATGAAACTGAAAACCCGGCTTATCAGTTGTTTTTAGGTTAGGGTGAGCACGCATTAGGCTGGTCGTCAGTTTAATGCGCCATTGGTTTATAGATTTTAGGAGTAATAGGGTTTGGACAGTTATTTAGTGTTGCGTATCAGTCACAGTGTGCCGGCTGTTTTGCTGCTTCTGGGTGTGCTGGCACATATCATCATTGTTTGGCGCGCTAAAGGTAAAGGTTCTGCTGTGTTGGCAGAAAAGTTACGTCGCACCCGTGTTATCAGCTTACCGATTTTTACCGCCTTAGCAGCAACCTTGCCGATTACCGGCTGGTGGTTAAGTCACCTATCAGGCCGACCTTTGAGCCAGAAATGGTTGATGATCAGCATTGCTTTATTGCCATTGCTGTTTATTTTTGGTGGTTTTTTATACAACAACCTCAGCCGCTGGCAAACACAACTGGCCAATCAACAAATTGCCAGCCGCCGCCAGCAGATTTTTGCTGTGCTTTGGGCTGTTTTGGTATTGCTAATTTTATTAGCGACCAGCGCGCTAATGGGTGCTAAACCTATCTAAATCAGAGTTTTGCAGACTGCAGTTGCTTGGCTTGACCGAGCGTTTGCAGCTCTGCATCAACTAAGTGGGTTAGCAGCAACTGACCTTCAGGGTTAACTCGAAACAGGCCGTACTTGGCTTGCTGGTATACACTGCCAGTGCCTTCTTGAAAGAAAAACGCATTGGTGGCGAACTTGATTTGGTTATTGCGCAAGCGAAATTGCAGGCGCAATTGCCCTTGTTCGAGTGTTGCGCCCGTATCAAGCCCGACCAAGCTGGCGCGCTTGTCTGCATCTAATTGCACAATCACCTGACCCGTGAAGCGCTCATTATTACCTTTGAGTTGCTGGCGTATCGCGTCGGCCATGGCAAAACGCAGCGCCATATAATCGCCTTGCATTAGTGAGCGTGGATCCACTGGCACCAGTTCCAATAGCACGGTTTCGCCCTGCTTAACTAACCTTTCATTTTGCCAAATAGCAAGGTTGACCACCGCTAATATCAGCGGCGCGCAGAGCAGGATCAGCCATTTACGCATGATTTTTTGGCTCCGTGTGCAAAAGATGCGCAGAGTGATTTAACAGTGCATAGAGCATCAGCAGCACGGTGCCACTGACGCAAAGTAAAATCGACTTGTACAGTAGGCTGTTGTTTAAGCTGTAGTAATAGAGCAGTAAATAAACGCCTAATAAGAACAGGTTAAGCCATATCAAGCGGGTATGGGCGAGGGCAACACCGATGCATAACAATAGGCATAAGGGTGCAAGGCCAGGCATTTTTAGATTGACTAAGCCAATGCCAACACTGATCAATAGCGCGAAAGCGGCGAGTTTCGGCTGCAGCACTCGGCGCTGAATGAGCTGCCAAGCGAAGAGTACACACAAGAGGCTAGTGAGCGCTGCTGCTATCCATAATTGGCTGAGCCAGTTGTCTTCAGCGATGCGTAACCACTGCAACTCAGTGCTGTTACCTAGCAGCGCAACAAAGATCATGGCCCATAACGCTAGCGTTAAACCAACGCTGGCTGGCTGCAGATAGGCGCTGTTTGTATAGATGCTTAAGCGCTTGAGCCACAACCAAGCGACAGCCGCGCTGAGTACCGGAAGAGCATAGAGCCATGCTTGCTGCCCCAACAACCAGAGTAAAGCTGCGGCTGCGAGAAATACCGCCGTGGCACGCTGACTGCGAATGCCCATCGAGACAAACAGAGTTAATTCTAGCGCCAGCATACAGGCTGCAGTCACTTGGTTACTGTCTGAACTTTCCCAGACGCCAAAAACAATAAATGCTTGTCCAGCAAGACTGCAAGCAAAGACAAACTGCTCTAAGAACAAAGGAATTTTATCAAGACGACTGATCCAGATACTGATGGCGCAGAGGATAATACCCAGCCCCCAGATGTTTTGGCTGTCGGTGAGGAAGCTGACAAAAACAGCGGAAATAAAGCCACAAAAAAACAGCGCCGATAACCAGCCGGAAACGCCGAGTAACATGCGCAGAAAAAATGCCGGTTGCGGGTCGTTAGGTGCCAGAACGGGTAGTTCTCCTGTGACTAAGCCCGCCTGTTGCAACTGCTGCCAAAGTACCTTGGGCTCAGTCATTGCATACTCCCAGACTTATTACTGAGTTTGCTAGTGCGTTGGCTGAGCTGGCGTAACCAGACCGCAGCGGCACTGGATAAGCCCATTACGCTTAAGGTCAGTAGCAGAAACAGAACCTCAGTCGCGATAATGTCTGATAGCGCCTCTGATAGGATAATCACGCATAAAATAATAGCGGCCATAGCCAAGGCCGAGAGCATTGTCAGCTCAAGTTGGCGCAGACGATAGAGATACAACCAGAGCAGACTGAAGCCTAGCCAGACAGGCAGTGTTAGCGCATCACTGCTAGTCCAAGAATAGATTTGACCTATGGCTAAGCCAGTAATGATCAGCAAACAGAACAGAGCAATAATCCGCTCGCCCCAACGCAGTAAGGCAGTGCTAGCTGAGCCTTTAGTCGTGAGCATCCACAGGCCAGTGGCACTGATGTTGAGAGCAAAGACCGACCACAACGGATGAGTAAAAGGCTCGAAGAGATGGCTGATTGCAAGATTAACCAAGGCCAGTCCTAAGCTTAGGTTGAGCAATAGCAGTAACAATAGCCATAACGCTGGCATGCGCGCCAAAAGCACCCAAGGCGTGATTAAAGTCGCCCACACTAAAAACAGTTCGTAAGTGTCGGCGCCGCTTTGATAGGTTTGGCCAATCAATGCCAGTAACGCGCCGACTAACAAGCTGGCAGCAAACAAGGCCGTTTGCCCAGCGGGTTGCTGTAGATTTAGCCGTAACAGCGGCAGCAAGGATAAAATAAGCGCACCTTGAGCAATGGCAAACTTGCTATAGCGGCTTAAATCATCCCAGTTGTAAGCGAAGAAAAAAATCACGCCACTGCACAGCAGTAACATGGCAAAGGTTAGAACCACACGGCTGAGAAAACGCAGATTGTCGGCTGGGCTGGGCGCGCTATGAGTGACCTCGAGAGCGTGCTCAAACTGACTTGCCGCTAGATGACCGCTAGCAACCCAGTCGAGTATCTGCTGTTTATCGTTCGACATAGGCTCTGGTTACGGCGCTAAACGTGCGTTAAGACTGTTTTCAGCCAAGCGTTTGGCTTGTTGCTGAGTCATACCTAAACCCGCATGCAACGCTTGAAAGTTCTCAGTGAGATAGCCACCAAAATAGGCAGGATCATCGGAGTTCACCGTCACCATCGCACCTTGCTCAAGCATTTTTAAAATAGGATGTTCGCTCATGTCTTGGTAAACACGTAGCTTGGTGTTGGACAGTGGGCAAACGGTGAGCGGAATTTGCTCTTCAATCAAACGCGCCATTAAGCGTGGATCTTCCCAAGCGCGCACACCGTGATCGATACGGCTGACTTTGAGTAAATCTAAGGCTTCCCAGACATACTCAGGTGGGCCTTCTTCGCCAGCGTGGGCGACGGCTAATAAACCTTCCGCACGGGCCTTAGCAAAGACATTGGTGAACTTGCTCGGCGGGTGGCCCATTTCCGAACTGTCTAAACCAACGGCAAAAAATAAATCTCGAAATGGCATCGCTTGTTGCAAGGTATGGAAGGCATCGTCTTCGGGTAAGTGGCGTAAAAAACTCAGAATCAAGCCACTGCTAATGCCCAGTAAATCCCTAGCATCGCCCAGCGCTTCGCTGATCCCAGTGATCGCCACTTCCATCGACACACCGCGGGCCGTGTGGGTTTGTGGGTCAAAGAAAGGCTCAACGTGAATCACGTTTTGTTCTTCACATTTTTTTAAGTAGGCCCAGGTCAGGTCGTAGAAATCTTGTTCAGTCTGCAGAACATTGGCACCTTGGTAATAGATGTCCAAAAACTCCTGCAAATTATTAAAGTCATAGGCACTGCGTAGGGTTTCCACGCAATCCCAAGGCAATTTAATACGGTTACGCTCAGCCAGTTGGAACATGAGTTCTGGCTCTAAAGAGCCTTCTAAGTGCATGTGCAATTCTGCTTTAGGTAATGCATTGAGCCAGTCGTACATGGAGTCAACCTATTAGAGGCAATACTGCAGGCAACGGGCATTGTCTGCAGTATTGTTGTGAGTTAAGACGCTGTGTGGTTATTCACAAAAATATCACGGTACGCACAAAATAGAGCGCCGCAGAACAAAGGTAAATAAATAATTGCTACAGCAATGCCTACCAGCCAGCCTAAAAACGGGATGGCGACAAATAAACCGATGACGAAGAGAGCGGCCGTTAAGATCATAAAAAACACAATGAACGGCAGGATATTGCGCAAGCTACCGAAAAAACTACGCTTGATCGCCTCGATTACAGGAACTTGATGCTCATGTACTAAGACCGGTGCAAAGATAAATGCCATGGCTAAAGCCAATGATGCAGGGATTGCGATGAGCGTGAGAATAACCAGGCCGACAACCATACGACCCATATCAATTTGACCATTCATTATTGCGGTGATCGACCCCAGACTTAAAAAGGCCACAAGCGCAAGCACCAGAAACAATACAATACTGGCCAATAAGTACATGCCGCCCACACCGATTAAGCTGGCAGGGGCTTTAAAGGGTTCAAATAAATCATTGGCAGTGACTGCTTGCTTTTGCTTTGCATGTTTAAAAGCTAAGAAAAAGCCCGCCATCATGGCTGGCCAAAGTAGAGTGACTGCTAAGCTACCCAGCAATGGCACCAGACTAATAATAAAAATAGCCACTAAGCTGATCACGCTCATTGCAGCGAAAACCAGCGGCTCTTTCATCATCAGCGCCCAGCCTTCAGTCAGCCAGTTAAGTCCGCGGCCCGCTGCTACTTTTTGTGGCTCGCTATGCAGTTCTGAACCAATATTGTTGGTCACGGTGTCCAGCGTTAATTCAGGTGTTGGTTGTGCTGTATCGGTCATTGATGTACGTCCTTTTAGTGGATCAATTATTGAAGCAGCATGGTAAAACAAAACCGCTCAATAAACTGTGAATAGACCGCAGTCCTCAGTCTTAAACAGCAACTTGAGCCTTAATATGCGGGTGTGCTTGATAATCACAGAGTTCAAAATCTGCAAAGGTGAAATCAAAAATAGACTTTACTTGCGGGTTAATACGCATGGTCGGTAGCGGCAATGGCTCACGGTTCAACTGCTCTTCCACTTGCTCCATATGATTGGAGTACAGATGGCAATCGCCGCCGCTCCAAATAAAATCACCGAGCTGTAAGTCGCAAACCTGCGCCACCATCATAGTGAGCAAGGCGTAGCTGGCAATGTTAAACGGCACACCCAAGAAAATATCTGCCGAACGCTGATAGAGCTGGCAGCTGAGTTTGCCGTCAGCCACATAGAACTGGAATAAGGCATGACAGGGCGGCAGTGCCATAGCGTCCACCAGCGCAGGATTCCAAGCGCTGACGATTAGACGACGTGAGTCGGGATTGCTTTTGATCATTTCAATCAGTTTGCTGATTTGATCAATCGATTCACCATTGGGTGCAGGCCAGTTGCGCCATTGATAGCCATACACAGGACCTAAGTCACCGTTCTCGTCAGCCCATTCATCCCAAATCCGCACACCATTGTCTTGCAGGTACTTGATGTTGGTATCGCCCTGCAAAAACCACAGCAGCTCGTGAATAATGGATTTGAGGTGGCATTTCTTGGTGGTGACCAAAGGAAAGCCTGCGTTTAAGTCAAAACGCATTTGATGGCCAAACACGCTGCGCGTGCCAGTGCCAGTACGGTCACTTTTATCCATGCCGTGATCACGTACGTGACGCATTAAATCCAGATACTGTTTCATTGTGCAGCCACCTCTTGACGCTTATAGGCCAATACAATTAAGCCGATGCCGCCGAGAATCATCGGCACGCAAAGTACTTGACCCATGGTCAGCCAATCAAAGGCTAAGTAACCCAGTTGGGCATCGGGCACGCGAACGAATTCAACGACAAAACGGAAGATGCCGTAGCATAAGGCAAACATCCCTGACACCGCCATGGTGGGACGTGGTTTGCGTGAGTACAACCAGAGAATGACAAACAGCGCGACACCTTCTAAAGCAAACTGATAGAGCTGCGAAGGATGACGCGCCAGTTGCGCAGGATCGGTAGGGAAGACCATCGCCCAAGACACATCAGTGGCTTTGCCCCAGAGTTCGGCGTTAATAAAGTTACCAATACGTCCAGCACCTAGGCCGATGGGTACTAACGGCGCAATAAAGTCCATCAGTTGAAAGAAACTTTTGTTGTGCTTGCGGCCAAACAGCCAGACCGCCAGCATCACACCGAGGAAGCCGCCATGGAACGACATGCCGCCTTCCCAAATTCGCAGTACCAGCAGTGGATTGTCGATATAAGCAGCAAGATCATAAAACAGCACATAACCTAAGCGACCACCTAAAATAACCCCCATCGCCACCCAAAAAACCAAGTCTGAGAGAGTGTCTTTCGTCCACTGCGCATCGAAGCGCTGTAAACGCCGGCTGGCCAGCCACCAAGCTCCGCCGATGCCGACTAAATACATTAAGCCGTACCAGTGAATTTTTAGTGGACCAAGGGCAATCGCCACTGGATCAATATTGGGGTAGGTGAGCATGAGTCATCCTTAATTAAGCAAAAAGCTGAGGCCAACCAGGGTTAGCAGCAGTGCAAATAAACGTTTTAACAATACCGGTGAAAGCTTGTGCGCAAGTCGGGCACCAAAGCGCGCAAAAAATACCGACGTCAGTGCTATACCGAATAATGCAGGCAAATAAACAAAGCCAAGGCTCCACTCTGGCAGTTGGCTGTTATGCCAACCGGTGACCATAAACACGATGGCGCCCGCTAAAGCAATGGGAAACCCGCAAGCGGCTGAAGTGGCAACGGCTTTTTGTATGGTGACGCTGCGCCAGACCAAAAACGGTACCGTCAGTGAGCCACCACCAATGCCGAAAATAGCTGAAGCCCAGCCTATGACGCTACCGGCAGCAATCAGTTCAGGTGGCTTGGGTTGCCGACCTGTGGCTTTGGGACTGAGATTGAGCGCCAGTTGGATCGCAATACAAATCGCAAAGACACCGATGATTTTTTGTAAAGCAGGTCCGTTAATCAAAGCTGCCGTGGCACCGCCAAGCACGACACCGCCCAGAATGCCTGGGACAAGCCAGTTAAATAGCTGCCATTGCACCGCACCACGGCGATGGTGTTCGCGGATTGAATTAATCGAGGTGAAGACAATGGTAGCCAGCGAGGTACCTACGGCTAAGTGAGTAAGGACGTCTGGAGCAAAGCCCTGTGCGCTAAAGCTGAAGACCAGTACTGGTACAATAATCAGCCCGCCACCCACGCCAAATAAACCAGCCAATACCCCAGCGGCAGCGCCGAGCAGCATATAAAGAGCAAATTCCATACAGTGTCCTTATAGATTGATGCGAGCTGCCGATAAACTCGCTATGGCAGTACTACTTAAATAGAAAGTTATAACGCGCACTGCATATACACTGCAGGAACGCCATATGAATCAAGTGCTTTAGCTTGCTGCTTATTGATTGTCGCTTGCGCTTGAAAGCCCATGCGCTGCCAAAACCCTGCTGATTCTTGTACTGATACTAGACTGCAGTGCTGCAAACCGGCTTGGCGAGCGATCCGCAGTTTATGTTTGACCAAGCTCGGACCTATCCCACGTTTCAGTGCGCGCGGCGCAACCGCCAGGTCATGTAGGTATAAACAATCGCTCTGCGCAGGCTCAACAAATAGGCCGTCCAGAGGGGTGATGTTGCCACGTTGGGAGCGATAGCTAAACAAGTAACCGCAAACCCCTTGTTGGTCTTCTGCCACTATAGCTAAGTCGGGTACTTGGGCAAGACGCTGGGCAATCACTTCAGGCGTTTCTTGCAGTTCGTCGCTATAAACTTCCAGTTGGATATCCAAGATTTCGGGTAAGTCATCAGGGCGCATTAGGCGAAGTGTGTGCATAGTCATCTGTATAAAAATAAAAGAGAAGCATTCTAAATGGCTTACAAACATTTGTCAGGCAAACACTGTCAGTGGATGATTTTCTAATCTTGACTAGTAATGCTGCTCTTCAGACAGTTCGTCGACATCAGTCAAGGCACAGTCTTGCATTTGCTCTTGCACATAGCTTTCCTCAACACGCGGATCAAGCGCTGCCGCTAAGGGCGAACTGCTAATACCATCAGGCATATAGATGTGTTGCAAAGGTGCTTCATCGCTGAGGGTATCACCGCTAATGGCTTGTGGTCTTACGCGTATCACAATCAGCATGGCAAACAAGCTGAGTGACACATACAACATATTAGGTCCAAAAGACTTCATCAACACACCGATCAGTAGCGGGCTGATACTGGCGCCGATACCAAAAGTGGTGAGTAATACTGCCGTTAACGAAACACGTTTTTCTGCTTCAATGTTGTCATTAGCAAACGCCACAGCCAAAGGGTAAAGACTAAACAACAGCATGCAAGATAAGCTACCGCCGATAAAGATGAAGACAATAGGTAAGTCAGTGAAAATCGCTTGCGGCAGGGCAATTAGCATTAATAAGGCGCTACCAACACGAATCAACGTGGGTCGATCTAAGCGATCAGATAGCCAGCCCAGCGGGCCTTGCACCAGTAAACCGGCAACAATGCATGTGGCCATAAAGAGACCAATCATTTGTGTCGGTAAGCCAATCCGGCTGGCATATAGCGGTGCTAAACCGTAAAAAGCCCCAACCATTGCGCCCGCGACGATGCTGGTCAGCATGGACAGCGGTACGCGCTGGAGAAAGTAACGTGGTTCAAGTGGCGCAGGGTGCAAGGGTTCCGGGTGAATACGGCGTGTTAGCGCAACGGGTACTAAACATAAAGCAAAGCATAGGGCGACAAATAACAGCAGATTAATGTTCAGATCAGGCATCGCCGCCAATACTAACTGGCCTAAAACCATACCCAGGTAAGAAGCCATCATGTAGCCGGAAAACACCATGCCGCGCTCATCGGAAGTGCTTTGTTCGTTGAGCCAGCTTTCCACCACCATATACATCGACATCATGCCAAGACCTACCACCACGCGCAGTGATAGCCAGGCCGGCAAGCTTTCCGTTAAACCGTGCAGTAACACTGCTGCGGTGACGATACCGGCACTGGCCACGTAGGTACGAATATGTCCGACGCGAGCAATTAAGCGGTGACCGAGTTTGCCGCCCAGTACCAAACCTAGATAAAAGCCGGTCATCAAAGCACCCACCCAGATACCGTCTGCACGTTCAGCAACATGCAGAGCTAAGTATGTACTCAGTAAACCTGAGCCCAATAGCATCAGTAGCGTGGCGAAATACAGTGACTTAAACGACTTCCATACAGACATGCGGCATCCACCTAGGGTAAAGCGTGAAGGGGGTTTTGCTTATAACTCAACATTCTGCGCTAGCAAACGCAGAATGTTCTGATAAGTCTACGCGCCACACAGCTTGACGGCCAACGCAAGGCAATAATTTCTTGATTTAAGCGGCGAGGCGCTTGATCAGTTGCTCTGTGAGCAAAGCACACAGCGCGTAAATCGACAGCTGTGGATTAGCGCCAATGCTGGTAGGGAATAAAGAACCATCGTGAATAGAAAGGTTCTCTAATTGATGATGCAGGCCTAGGCTGTTGGTCACGCCTAGCGTGGCATCATCACTCATTGCGCAGCCACCCATCACATGTGCACTGCCTAGGCGCGCGCGGTATAAAGACAGGTCTAAGCTATCAATCAGCGATTTAGCACGGTTTAAGCTTGTGACATAGTCAGCATCCGCATGCACTGGGAAGACCCGTTCAGCACCGGCTGCAAACTGAATCTCAGCCATGTTGTGATAGGCACGGCGGATACCATCCCAAGTATAAGGCGTCATTTGATAATCCAGCACCGGACTGCCATCGCTGCGCAATTCAACGGTACCGCTGGCGCTGTCTGGATGAAAACCGTCACGCAGCAAAGCAATCATCATGTGGGTGTTGGGCAATTGCGCCATACGCTCTGCGTTTACATCGCCATAACCACCCAAAATGGTCGCGGCAAAGGCTGGATGCAAGGGAGGCACTTCAAGCTTGTAGCCGATAGGCCCCGTCGCGCCATTAAGCCACTGGAAATGGTCGCTATAAATGGATTGAGGGGCACCGTAAAAGGGATTGACCGGCTCAGAAAACTGCGCGGCAGAAAAGTTCGTTAAATGTAAAAAGGTGCGTTTGCCGCAACGCTTGTGCGGGTCAGGCGCTTGCGAGCGCAGCAAAATTGCCGGTGTGTTGATGCCGCCGCCGGCCAAAATATAATGCTTGGCGCGAATAATGATTTTACGACCAGTAGGCTCGACTCCGCGCGCATCAAGGGCATGGCATTCGAGGTGCAGAACGCGATCTTGAGTCATCTGTAAGCGTTCAGCGCGAGCTAAATAAAGCAGGCTGCCGCCATTGCTTAAGCTGGCCGGAATGCAAGTGACCAGCATTGATTGTTTGGCGTTCACCGGACAACCCATGCCGCAATAGCCTAAATTCATGCAGCCGCGCACATTACGCGGAATCACTGCCCAGCTTAGATCCAGTGCCTCACAGCCACGCTTGATCACTTCATTGTTGGCGTTGGCAGGCATGCTCCAAGGGGCAACCCCGAGGCGTTGTTCCATGCGCTCAAACCAAGGTTGCAAAGTATCCTTGTCTAAACCGCTGACCGCATGCTCGCTGGCCCAATGCTTGAGAGTTTCGGTTGGCGTACGAAAACTCGAGGTCCAGTTAATTAAGGTGGTGCCGCCGACAGCTCGGCCTTGCATAATAGTAATGGCGCCATCTTTACTCATGCGACCCATGCCTTCTTGGTAAAGCTCGGAGTAGGCTTGTGGCTCTTGCATTTTGAAATCAGTACTGGTGCGCAGCGGTCCTTCTTCAACAATCAATACGCGCAGCCCGGCAGCGCTTAATAACTCAGCACTGGTGGCCCCGCCAGCACCGCTGCCAACAATCACTACATCAGCTTCAAGCTGCAGATCGTTTTCAAGCAGGGAGGCGTTTTGCACCTGCCAACCATTGGCGATGCCTTGAAGAAAAGGGTCTGGAATGGGCATAAGTGATCTCTATTATTGTTGTGACGAAAAAGGCCTGAGCACAGCGTTTAACATTACTGCAGCAGCGGTGGGCCAGGGTAGCCGCAGTGATGCCAAGCACTTGGCTGCCCGTAGTGAGCCAGCATCGCCAGTTGCAATAGAGCGTTATGACCCATTTTTAATAAATCAAAACGACTGTTTTCCCAGCGTTTGAGAAACTGTTGAACATCGGCTGATGACGCTTGCGACCAAGCCCCCCAAACACCCGTGAGTGGGCCGCGCGTTAGCGGGTTATTGAGCACATCAAAGAGTTGCACGGTCAGTTTGCGCATCTCGGGCGAAAAACTGGCGAGGCTATTGTCGATGGCGCGCAGCGTGCTGTGTAGGTTGCTATTCATCTGCTCGGCAGCAACTGCGCCGCTATACAGCACCGGCAAGATCGCCGATAAACACAGGATGTCATCACTGCGCAGCACCAGAAAACCGCTGCTGGCAGGATCGCTGCTACAGCCGATCAGACTTGCCGATAAACTGAGCACGCTTAAGCTCGCTGCAGAAACAGCGCTAAGTTTGAGAAAGCTGCGCCGAGAAAGCTCGGCACTCTGAGCAACATGCGACATGCTTTGGCCTCGTCGTCTTAACGTAAAAAGAATTTCAGAATCAGTTTTTGCAGCCAACCGCCGTAAGGTGGGTAAATCAGTTTGGCGGCATTTAAACGCTGTTTGCTAAACACCGACTTGCTGTGGCTAAAGGTTAAGAAACCTTCGTGAGCGTGATAGTGGCCCATACCGGATGGACCAATACCGCCAAAGGGTAAATCATGCTGCGCAACATGCAGTAAAGTGTCGTTAATGCACACACCACCGGCATGACTGTTGTGCAGTACATGCTGCTGCTCGCTACGCTCATAGCCAAAGTAATACAGCGCTAAAGGGCGTGGACGTTGGCGAATGTAAGTTAAGGCATCATCCAGAGTTTGATAGCCCACGATGGGTAACACAGGCCCAAAGATTTCATCCTGCATGACGCGCATGTCATCAGTGACATTCAGCAGTAAAGTCAGGGGTAAGCGTTGACCTTGGCCTTCGGCGTGGATAGCAATCGCCTCTGCCCCTTGGCTGGTGGCGTTATCAATGGTGTCTTGCAAGCGTTGTTGGTGTTGTGGATTGATAATCGCCGTGTAATCAGGGTTGTCTGCCAATTTTGGATAGAATTTGCGCACAGTGCTGCGCATCGCCTCGACAAACTCATCGATACGCGCGTGCGGTACTAAAATATAATCAGGCGCGACGCAGGTTTGCCCAGAGTTGACCATTTTGCCAAAGGCAATTCGCTCTACGGCGTCGGCCATGGGTACATCGGCGCTGATAATCGCCGGTGATTTACCGCCGAGCTCTAAGGACACAGGCGTGAGGTTTTTCGCCGCGGCGCGCATCACATGTTTACCAACCTGGGTTGAACCGGTAAACAGTAGGTGATCGAAAGGCAGCTCAGAGAAAGCTGCAGCGAGATCGGCTTCACCTTGCACCACGCAGACTAAATCTTCTGGGAAAACACGGGCTAATAACTCTTTTAGCAACTGCGCGGTGCGCGGGGTGTGCTCGCTCATTTTGATCATCACCCGATTGCCGGCAGCTAGTGCGCCAGTTAAAGGGCCAATACTTAAAAACAGCGGGTAGTTCCACGGCACAATCACGCCGACCACACCGAGCGGTTGGTAGACGATTTTTGCCGAGGCAGGTTGAAAGGCTAAGCCGACTTTACGTTTAACCGGTTTCATCCAGCGCTTAATGCGCTTGCAGGCATAATCAATGCCTTCCAGGCTTGGCATTAATTCAGCTAAGAGTGTTTCGTCGTGGCTGCGATGACTGAAATCCGCACTAATGGTTTCGCATAACAACTGTTGTTCGCTGGCGAGTACAGTGCGTAAAGCCTTAAGCCATTCAATACGTTGCTCAGCACTGGGCATCAATTGTGCTTGATAAGCTTGTTGTTGCGCGCTTAATAAGTCGTTTAAAGCACTGATCGGTGTGTTGTTGGGCATGATTAAACTCGCAAACAAATAAATATAACTGATGTTTTAGAGTATTTGCTCTAACTGGTCAAGTGGATTAGAGTATTTGCTCTAAGTGCTCGAGTGATAATGCAGTAGAGCAGGTGTGATGTGTCCAGCGGATAGCAAAGAGAGGCTAGATTGGTAGAGAAAACAGCAGAAGATACGCAGAAAAACAGCAGATTAAGCACGCGTCAGCGCATTGTGCAGACTGCCCTTGAGTTGTTTAATCAACAGGGTGAGCGGCAGGTCACCACCAATCATATTGCTGCGCATCTAGGTATCTCTCCGGGCAACCTGTACTACCACTTTCGTAACAAACAGACGATTGTGCTCGAGCTTTTTAGTCAATATGAGCAATTGGTTGATCAGTTTTTACAGCGCCCTCAAGATCGAGTGATGACCGTTGCTGATAAGGCCTTTTTATTGGAAGCGCTACTCACCGCGCTTTGGGGTTATCGTTTTTTGCACCGTGATATGCAGCATTTATTAGCCGCCGATACTGAGTTGGCGCAGCGTTATCAAACTTTGGCGCAGCGATGCTTGAGCAATGCACAAGGCATTTATCAAGGTTTTGCTGATGCCGGTATTTTGCGTATTGATGCGGCCAGTATTGAGGCTTTAGTCCTCAACTCATGGGTGATACTCACCGCTTGGGTGCCCTTTGTCTGCAGTATGCAAAAAGATTCAACCGATCTAACTCCAGCAATGCTACGCCGTGCTATCTATCAAGTACTGATGCTTGAGCGCGAATATGTCAGCGCACAAGCACGTCCGGAAGTGGATGAGTTGCTACAAAAATACCAGCTACCGCTCAGCGAGGTTTTGCCGAACTGCTGAAAAATAAAGTTGGTCGTAAGATTGGATTTTGATTTGCGCTGGGCGTATCTCGGGAGTGCCGTTTTTCCCTCAACGGGCCTGGATGGGTTCATCGACGGAAAA
>SMEN01000218.1_pt1 | contig 18753 bp, 14 predicted proteins | sample 2456271 | NCBI WGS metagenome assembly SMEN01 (sample SAMN10132593, study PRJNA489261) | soil metagenome | isolation source: day1 control-loamy sand soil ammended with raw manure from dairy cow... | place: USA | collected 2015-04-01 | reverse complement strand
CGAAGCCGGTGCTTACTGCGAGATTCACCCCGGTGATGTTAGCGATGAATTCATCCGTTCCCAAGAAGGCCTGAAAGGGATCATTCTGTCGGGTAGCCATGCCTCGGTGTATGCCGACGACGCGCTGCAAGTCCCTGCTGCTGCCTTTGAAGCCGGCGTGCCTGTTCTGGGTATTTGCTACGGCATGCAAGCCATGGCTCGTCAACTGGGCGGCGTTACTGAAGGGTCCGACAAACGTGAATTCGGCTACGCCGAAGTGCGTGCTCACGGCCACACCAAATTGCTGGAAGGCATCCAGGATTTCGCCACGGCCGAAGGCCACGGTATGCTCAAAGTCTGGATGAGCCACGGCGATAAAGTCACCGCCTTGCCTCCTGGCTTCAAACTGATGGCCTCCACGCCAACCTGCGCCATCGCCGGCATGGCCGACGAAGAGCGCCGTTTCTATGCGGTTCAGTTCCACCCCGAAGTCACCCACACGCTGCAAGGCGCTGCCTTGTTCCAGCGTTTTGTGCGTGACATCTGCGGCTGCGTAGGCGACTGGAACATGCCTGACTACGTGGAAGAGGCCATCGCCAACATCCGTACTCAAGTAGGCGACGAAGAAGTCATTCTGGCCCTGTCGGGCGGTGTGGACTCCTCGGTTGCTGCCGCTTTGATTCATCAAGCTATTGGTGACAAACTAACCTGCGTATTCGTGGACCACGGCCTGCTGCGTCTGAACGAAGCCAAGCAAGTCATGAGCACCTTTGCCGACCATATGGGTTTGAAAATCATCCATGTCGACGCATCTGACCGCTTCTTGGGCAAACTAACTGGTGTTACCGATCCAGAAGCCAAGCGCAAGATTATTGGCCGCGAATTCGTGGAAATCTTCCAGGAAGAAGCCGCCAAACTCAGCAACGCTCGCTGGTTGGCACAAGGCACGATCTACCCAGACGTCATCGAATCCGCTGCCGCTAAATCAGGCAAAGCCACCGGCATCAAATCCCACCACAACGTGGGCGGCTTGCCAGATACGCTGAACCTGAAGCTGCTGGAACCCCTGCGCGAACTATTCAAAGACGAAGTTCGTAAACTGGGCGTGGCTCTAGGCTTGCCTCCCGGTATGGTGTACCGCCATCCCTTCCCAGGCCCAGGCTTGGGTGTCCGCATCCTGGGTGAAATCAAGCGTGAATACGCAGACCTGCTGCGCCAAGCCGATGCCATCTTCATCGAAGAACTGCGCACAACAGTGGACGAAGTCAGCGGCAAGAACTGGTATGACCTGACTTCCCAGGCCTTCACCGTGTTCCTGCCCGTGAAGAGCGTAGGCGTGATGGGCGATGCCCGTACCTACGAGTACGTTGTTGCACTACGTGCGGTACAGACAACCGACTTCATGACGGCGGATTGGGCTGAACTGCCTTATGCATTGTTGAAGCGCGTCTCTGGCCGCATCATCAACGAAGTGCGTGGCATTAACCGTGTGACGTATGACGTAAGCAGCAAGCCGCCTGCGACTATTGAGTGGGAATGATTTCTGCCTGGCAGCATTAGGCAGTAACAGGCATTAAAACGACGGAGAACCAGAATTTATACGGTTCTCCGTTTTTTCGTCTGACGCCTTGTAACGCGTTTCATAGCCGGCCTGCATGGGCGGGGATGAGAGCCGGGGCCGGGTATCAAACCACCCGAAGGGCAGAGCGGGATTACACTAGAGCGCTTGGCCTCTACTAATGTTTTTAAGTGGGCCATGATGATGCTCTGGGAATGGGCTGGTTAATCTAAATACAATTATTAAATCTCTGCCATCAAGCTGATAATATCGCCGCATGATGCCATGCTGTGTTTTCTTCTGTGCATTGCCTTATATTAAAAAAATTAATTAATTGATGTTTTTTTAGCATGGTAGCGAAAACGAAGAAGGACAAGGTATATGCCCACCGATACCAAAGCCGCAGCACAGCTAAGAAGCAATGTCACCCTCCATGATCCAGAGTTAGCCAAAATGTGTGCGGGGCATGGTTGGCTTTTCTACTGTGCCGACAACCTACTACGTTATCCCGTCGATCAGGCCATCTCACAGATCTTGTCAGTGATGGGCGAGACCGCTGATGTCGATCGGGCCTGGATGATTGAGTACCAGGCCGACCTGCTGCGCTTTCGTAATACACATGAATGGTGCAGGGGTAAGACAACACCCTATGTCAAAGAATTGCAGGAGGTTCCCACGACTCTGATCGCCTGGCTACATAGGTACATAGTCGAGGGAAAGGCCGTTGCAATCTACGACATTCACGACCTGCCGCGCGCGGCGCGTGTTGTTCAGATTGAGTTCATTCGGCAAGGGGACAAGAGCGTGTTAAGCGTGCCGGTTTTCTGTGACGGCCAGCTCTACGGCATCATCGGTTTTGATACGACTGAGGACTATCGAGAGTGGTCGCAAGCGGAAATCGATACCTTGTTCCAATGCGCTAAGTTGATTGGCTATGCCAAGTACGGCAATGGTCGAGGGACGAATCTCCCGGCCGCACATGAAAGTCAGTCGCCTACGCTTTATTTGAGTATGAGGGGGGAAGTGCAAGGGGTTCAACCAGAAGTCATTTTGGGCGTGCGCTCGGCGGGGAATTACAGCGAGATCTGGCTGGCGAACGGATCGATGGTGCTGGACTCACGTTCATTGGGGGTGTGGTCAACGTTGTTGCCCCGTAAGACTTTCTTTCGCATCCATCGGACATCGGTGATCAATGCCTTGCACGTCGTCGAGGTTGACCGACGCGATCAGAGTCGATGGTTTGTGCGGATGCGAGACATGAATCGAAACTGGCCGGTGTCGCGTACTTATCGCAAACTCTTGCGCGAGCGCATGGGCATTTAAGCGGCTTTTCTCCTACCAAGCTTCTTAGTATGACTGGCCTACGACATCCGAAGCTTCATTTCTCGTGAGTTTCGTCGTGGTGCCTGTAACTTGCACGCTCGAAAATTTTTTGAAGCGCGCCCCAAGCTGCAATTCATCCAACCGGCGTGTCGATTCATCCCCTTACGCTAGCGTTTCCTCTGGCTTTTGGTATCGTCACACCGTGTTCCTTACTGTCGGACTAACCAGAGAGGACCTATATGTTGGCTTCCTGCATTCTGTCCCGTGCGTCTGCTATCACCTTAGCGCTATCCTGTGCCATTGCTATCAATCCAGCACGGGCGGCCGATCTGGCGCTCACTGAAGCTGTGTCCATGGCCGGAATGCAGCTCTTTCTTGACTCAGGTGCGCCTGGCATTTTGATCGGTGTAGTGCGTGGAGATGACGCGATCATTCAAGGCTATGGCGAGACTGCACCCGGCAGCGGCGTTGAACCCAATGAACGCTCCATCTTTCGATTGGCTTCGGTGTCCAAAGTCTTTGCCGGCGATGTGCTGGCCTCGCTCGCGGCACAAGGCAAGCTGAGCCTGACCGAACCCTTGTCCAAGTACGCACCAGACAATGCCAGTGTGCAAAGCAATGGTCGGCCCATTACCATGCTGGATTTGGCTACGCACTCGGCCGCGCTTCCCCGTGAACTGCCGAATCCCAACGCCAGCCCTTCTGATAATCCCTTTGCCGCCTTCGACCGGGATTATTACTGGAAATGGATAGGCAGCAACAAACCCGCTTATGTTCCCGGTACGACCACGCTGTACTCCAACCTGGGCTATGGCCTTCTGGGAGACGCGTTAGCCAAGGCGGGGGGTACCGACTACAACACCCTCTTCATCAATGAAGTGGCCACCCCCGCTCGCCTGACGGACACCACCAATGTTCTGAACCAAGAACAAAGGGCCCGCTTGATGACGGGCCTTGACCCTTTCGACAGGCCCGATCCTAACGCCACGGTACCCGATGTGATGTACGCGAGTGCGGGCCTGTATTCAACGGCTGCTGATATGGTGCGCTGGCTGAAGTGGCACCTTGACGGCTCACGTCAGCAACGTAGCGATGCTCTGCTCGCCCACCAGATGTGGCTGCCTTACGATGGGCTGGAATCCGTCGTCGGAACAGAGGTTTCCGATGCCGATGGCATGGGCCTGGGTTGGGTGGTGAGCCTGCCGCGCGCCGGTACGCCTTTGCTCCTGGGCAAGAGCGGTGGCCTGGGGGGCTTTATGACCTACGTGGTGCTGTCACCCAACCGCGACCTGGGCATTTTCGTGGTCGCCTCCCGGGTCAACTTTGGCATGTTCAGCGGTATCCACAGCCGGGTACGTGAACTTGCGGCAGAACTGACGCGGTGACATAACCTGTGACTGCCAAACGATGGATGATCTTGCCGACATTGGCTATGGCTACGACCGCAAGAGCGCAGGTGGAAGGCGAGTTTGTACTGCAATTGACCAAACGCTTATCGGTGCGTATCAGGGCGAGCTTCAATTCATCCCCCCAAGGCATGCGGTATAACGCCTTCTCCAGCCTGGGCATGGATATGGATAATATTTTTTCTGGCTTTACCGAAAGCTCAGAATATAGTGGTGCTGTTGGATTTGGAGCTCGCAACACACTAGGCCGAAAGTGCTTCTGACGCCTATGCTGCGGTAAGGAACGAAGCAACACTATTTGAAGGAGTATTAACAGTTGGAATTGGGAGGGGGCAGCTGGTATAAAAAATGTTGTTTGTTATGATGAGCTATTAGTGAGTATGGGTTTAAAAACTGCCTACTGAAATACATGTTTTATATTAAATAATATTAATCTGGAAACGTATTCCAGGTGGTAATTCATTAATATATATTTGGTTCGGTTTAATTATATATTCCGATAAAATAAAAACAAGAAAGAATAAGGAATATAAAGCGGATGACATTAATTTTTTATAAATTCAATAAATGCTTGAATGGCTAGGATTGTTGGTGTGAAGTATGAGTGAAAGGAGTGGGGATGATAATTTTGATAAAGATGTTTTTATAAATAACTTCTGTGCTATTGAGGTTATATTTGAAAGTAAAATAGACGTTGCCACCAACGTTGATTCTGATGACTTTGGTTGCTATGGGGAAGTGGGTCGTAAGTTGTTATTGAATAAGTGGTAATTGCAGTAAAAATTTAATAGACAAAAAAAAGTGTGAGTTTTAAAAGAATAAACTATTATTAAATTATGATAATAATTTGTTTGTAAGGATGGCTCATTAGATGAAAGAAAGATTGCAAGAGATTGATGTCTTGAGGGGGCTTGCATTTTTAGCTGTGGTTCTTCAGCATGTAATTGGTGGTCTTTTTTATTTGCCAGATATTAGTCCAGATTCAATTTCAGTAGGGGCGGTATTGCTGGCTGTGATTCGTTTTGCGGTCCCTTTATTTGTCTTTATTACTGGTGTCGTATTATTTTATAATTATGATAATAAAATAGATTATAAATCGTTCATAAGAAAACGTTTTTCTCAGGTTGTATTGCCATATTCTATTTGGACTGTATTTTATTTTGTATGGATTAAGTTTTTATTTGGTTTAACCACTTTGGGAACATGGAACGCCGTAAAAGATATGGGATGGTCATTAATAACCGGTACTGCAAGCTATCACCTATGGTTCATGGTTATGATAATACCATTTTATTTTTTATTCCCTCTGTTCAGGATTTTTATATCTAAAAATAAAAAACTTTCATGGAATGTTGCCGTTGTTATTGCGTTCCTGGTATTTAATTTTGTGTTGTTATGTATGCTGTCTATGGGGGTCTTTAGTAAGCTAACACCAAAACTATCTTTAATTGCAAATTACTTGGATAGGAATTTTATATTCTGGGTTTTTTATTTTATTCTTGGTGGGTTTGCGAGTATACACTATAAGCAATTTATAGTTTTTATTGAAAAGATAAAAAATATTAACCTATTGATATGGCTTGTTTCATTGGCCCTTATTTTTGTTGATATAAAAAAAATCAATAATAGTGAATTAGCAGGTAAATATATATTAAGTGCTAATGTTACTTCGCCTTTGGATCCTGTGATTTATTTATTTTTAATCTCTTCTATTTTATTAATGTTTTGGGTTGCTCGTTTGGTATGTAATAAAATGATTGGGATTGCGGGTTTTCTTAATATTTGCGGAAAATATTCATTTGGTGCGTATTTAATACATGCATTTGTATTGAAATATACGAATAACTTTGTAATACAGTTTTCTGGAAGTGTAAGCATCTATCTGCTTACGGTAATATCTTTCGTTTTCTGTTCAGTTATTAGCATCTTGATTTGTGTTTTTATAAGTAAGGTCAAGATTCCATTAGGGGAGTCAATAATAGGAAAAATATAATCTGTAATTTTTAAAATTCGTAGTAGATTAATTTATTGAAATTGTGAGACGGATATTTCATTTTGTAGAATGAGGTAGAGGTAGGGAGGAGGGGGGGCAGGAAGGGATAAGTGTTGAGCTGGTAGGAATGATGTTGGTAAAATTAGATGTAAAAGAAATAAAACAAGAAAAAATGATTTCTACAACTATTTTCAATGACAGAGTAGAGATTAATTTTATTAAAACAGCAGAAAACGTAGAGGTTTATTTTAATAAGAAACTGGAAGTTCAAGCTGACGGGAAAACTGTAAAAATCATTTAATAAGCTAAGCGCTTTTAATCGAGGGCGCTCTTTATAGTGAGACTTAACATTCGCTGGAAACTGGGTTGGTATAACGAAGCCACCTATGCCAGTGCCTTTCACAGTGCATCGGTGTCCAATGGCAACGGTGTGATCTCGATTTCCCTCTTTCGCGACCGCCGGCAACTGGTATTGATAGGCGCATCACGAAAAATGGCGGGGCTGATGCCTCAGCGCGATCAGGTGCCGGTCATCAATCAGGGTGTTGTCCGTCCAACCTATCCACTGGAACTATGAAATGATCATGTTGAAAAAAACAGGTGTTTCTTCCTTGAGTCTCGGACTACTCTTAAGCGCCTGTCCGCTTGCCGCGCAGACCGTAGCCATCGATGTGCAAGCTACCCCGCGCATGGACGCGGTGGCCATCCCGAAGGGAAGCCGCGAGAAAGCCGTCCAAGAGTTGCCTGCCATCATCGACAGCGTGATGAAACGTAGCCAGGTGCCGGGCATGGCCGTCGCCGTCGTCCTAGATGGTAAGACGGTGTTTGCGAAGGGCTACGGCAAGCGCGAACTCGGCAAACCCGAGGCCATCAATGCGCAGACCGTCTTCCTGACCGCCTCTCTGTCGAAACCACTGTCGTCCACCGTAGCTGCGATCGAAGTGGCCAAAGGCCGTCTGGCCTGGGATGACCCTGTGGCGAGCTATCTTCCGGACTTTACGCTCAGCGATCCTTATGTGACGCAGCACGGCACCATCGGAGACTTTCTCGCCCATCGTAGCGGTCTTCCAGGGACAGCCGGCGACGACCTTGAAAACTTGGGCTACACAAGGAAGGATGTTATAGAGCGTTTACGCCTTTTGCCCTTGGATGCTTTTCGCGCCTCGTATCACTACGCCAATTTCAGCACCACCATCGGCGCAGAAGCGGTCGCCGCTGCCGTCAAAAAGCCCTTCGAAGACCTGGCCCACGAAGAGTTGTTCAAACCCCTCGGTATGGCGTCCACCAGCTATTACTACCGTGACTACGAGGCGCATGATAATCGCGCTTCTCTGCATGTCTTCGAGCAAGGAAAATTTCAACCTCGCGGACAGCGGAATGCCGATACCCAAGCCCCGGCTGGGGGGGCATCATCCAATGTGATCGATCTGGCTGAGTGGCTCAAGCTGCTGATTGCCGATGGTCAGTATCAGGGTAAGCGCTTGATTTCAAGCGAGGCTCTATTGCCGGTGTTATCGCCGCAAGCCTTTAGTGCGCCACCTTTTGCGTTGAATGCGCGCCCAGGATTCTACGGTTATGGCTTCAATGTCAGCGTCGAGACCGGTGGCCACCCGGCCATGGGCCATTCAGGCGCCTTTCTGTTGGGTGCGGGCACTTCATTCAAAATTGTACCCTCTGCCGGTATCGGCATTGTGGTGCTGACAAACGGTGCACCGGTCGGCGCGGCCGAGGCTGTTGTCGCAGAATTCACCGACGTGGCATTCTACGGCGAGTCGACCCGGGACTGGTTTGATACCTATCACGACGCGATGCAAGGTTTTTTCGCACCGCAGGCTGATCTGTCTTCGCACAAGCGTCCGACGTCCCCCCGTCCCAGCCATCCATTGCACCAATATGTGGGTACCTACGAGAACGCCTACTTCGGCCCAGCCGCAGTCCAGGAGTCTGGCTCTATCATGACCTTGGTGCTGGGACCCAAAGCCATGCGCTTCCAATTGGGGCACTGGGATGGCGGCACGTTCTTCTTCGCTCCACCTGGTGAGGCGGAATTGGTGGCCTCTCAAGCCTCTATCACTTTTAAGGTAGACAAAGATCAGGCAGCCGGCAGCTTCGTGATCAAGATGTATGACGAGGAGGGCCAGGGCACCTGGACTCGAAAACAAGCAGACGCCGTGACAAAAGTGGTAGGCGGCGGCGCGTCATCTTAGTCCCTGATCCTGGTAGTGAGTCGTGCACCCCGTTTGCTTGCAGTAGGCCTTACCCCGCCATGCTCCCTTCCCCTACAACCGGGCCAGGGCCTCGAGCAAGCTCTATAAATGCCTGGACATAATCAATCGCCGTCTCCGTTTCCCGTGCTCCCAAGAAAATCTGTTTGGCAATGCCTCGTTTTCCCAAGCGCACCGGCACGATATCCAGTTTTTCTGCATATTCCTCCACCAGCCAACGCGGCAAGGCGGCTACGCCGCGGCCGCTGGCCACCATCTGCAGCATGATGTCCGTGGTTTCAATAGCTTTGTGACGTCTGGGGGCGATACCCGCAGGCAGGAGAAACTGGTTATAGATATCCAGCCGTTCCACGTCCACCGGGTAAGAGATCAGGATTTCCTTATTAAGGTCTTGCGGGACGGCATGGTCCACCTTGGCCAGCGGATGATTCTTCGCGACCACCAGGACTTGTTCGTAATCGAATACTGGCTCGAACGTTAGGCCTGGTTTGTAGAGTGGGTCGGGGGTGACGAGCAGATCAATTTCATATCCAAATAGTGCGCCGATGCCACCAAATTGGAATTTCTGCTTCACATCCACATCGACGTCGGGCCAGGTACTTAGGTATGGCGAGACAATCTTCAGCAGCCATTGGTAGCAGGGGTGGCATTCCATGCCTATGCGCAGCGAGCCTCGTTCGCCCTGGGCGAATTGCCCCAAGCGCTCTTCGGCCAGATCCAGCTGCGGCAATACGCGATTGGCGACGGCCAAAAGGTACTGCCCTGCCTGGGTTAGCTGCAGGTTGCGGCCTTCGCGGCGCCAGATCTCGGTGCCCAATTGCTGCTCCAATTTTCTCATGGTGTGACTAAGCGCTGATTGGGTGACATGCAGCATACCGGCCGCTGCAGTCAGGGAGCCTTGCTTGTCAACTTGCTGCACGATGGCCAGATGGATGCGTTCTAACATAGTACGTGAAGAATATTCATGAGTTGGTGAGATAAAGCCATTTTACTTCATTGAAGTGTCTTCCTACAATGCAAGTCATTCTTTCACCCATTGGCCTTTTGAGAGCAGCACATGACGACCATTCACAATCTTGGCTTTCCGCGCATTGGCGCTAAACGGGAACTGAAGTTTGCTTTGGAGTCCTACTGGAAGGGCGATACGTCGCGTGATGAGCTCAAGGCTTTGGGGGCTCAGCTACGTCAGCGTCATTGGGAAAATCAGGCCGGTCTGGACCTGGTGCCAGTGGGGGACTTCTCTTTTTATGATCAGGTTCTGGATGCCAGCTTCTTGCTGGGTAATCTGCCTGAGCGTGTGCAGGGCTTTCATGGCGATGAGCTGGATAACTACTTTCGTGTCGCGCGTGGTCGCTCGGTCAATGGCTTGGAAGATCACAGCGCTTGCTGTGGTGGTGTGGCCGCCGGTGAAATGACCAAGTGGTTCGACACTAACTATCACTACATCGTCCCCGAATTTACGGCTGACACTCAGTTCAAGTTGGACGCTTCGCGCCTGCTGGAGCAGTTGGCGGAAGCCAAGACCCAGGGCGTGAAAGCCAAGCCTGTGATCATTGGCCCCCTTACTTATCTTGCCTTGGGCAAGGCCAAGGATGAATCCAACAAGCTGGCCTTGCTGGAGCGCCTGCTGCCCGTCTATGCCCAATTGCTGGACACGCTGGCAAAAGCGGGTGTGGAGTGGGTGCAAGTGGATGAGCCTATCCTGGTGACCGAGCTCGACGCGCAATGGCAGCAAGCCTTTAAGACAGCCTATCAGCAGCTGAAGTCTGTGGGCGTCAAACTGCTGGTGGCGACTTACTTTGGTGAGCTGCTGGAAAACGCTGCTTTGGCAGCCAGCCTGCCTGTTGCAGGGCTGCATGTGGATGCCATTAATGATCGTGATGGCGTGGAGTCCTTGCTCAAGCTGCTGGGCGACGACAAGGTCTTGTCCCTGGGCGTGATCAATGGCCGCAATATCTGGAAGACAGATTTGACCGCCGTATTGGATTGGGTCGAGCCTATCGCGAAGCAACTGGGTGACCGTCTGTGGATTGCCCCATCGTGCTCCTTGTTGCATGTGCCTGTTGATCTGGAAAGCGAACAAAAGCTGGATGCTGACCTTAAATCCTGGCTGGCCTTTGCTTTGCAGAAGCTGGATGAACTGCGTGTAGTGGGTAAAGCCTTGCGCCAAGGCCGTGATGCCGTGAAGGCAGAACTGGCGGAGAACTTGCTTGCGTTAACGGATCGTCGTAACTCGCCTCGTGTGAACAATCCCGCTGTTAAAGCGGCTGTAGCCCAGATCAGCGCCGAGTTGGGCAAGCGCAAGAGTGCGTATGCACAGCGCGCCTCCAAGCAAGCCGAACTCTTGAAACTGCCTGCCTTCCCCACCACAACGATTGGTTCTTTCCCGCAGACGGCAGAAATCCGCCGTGCGCGTAGCGAATTCAAGGCCGGTCGTCTAGACGAAACCAGCTACCAAGCTGCCATGCGTGCCGAGATTGAACGCAGTGTGCGCGAACAAGAAAAACTGGGTCTGGATGTGTTGGTGCACGGCGAAGCCGAGCGCAACGACATGGTTGAGTATTTCGGTGAGCAATTGGATGGTTATGTGTTCAGCCAGTTTGCTTGGGTGCAGTCCTATGGTTCACGTTGCGTGAAACCACCGATTCTGTTTGGTGATATCAGCCGTCCTCAGGCGATGACTGTAGAGTGGATTACCTACGCTCAATCGCTGACGCAAAAGCCGATGAAGGGCATGTTGACCGGTCCCGTAACGATTTTGAACTGGTCCTTTGTACGTGATGATCAGCCCCGTTCGGCTTCTTGTCTGCAGTTGGCCCTGGCCATTCGCGAAGAAGTACTGGATCTGGAAAAGGCCGGTGTACACGTCATCCAGATTGACGAAGCTGCATTGCGCGAAGGTCTTCCTCTGCGTAAGTCGCAATGGAAGAACTATCTGGATTGGGCGGTAGAGAGCTTCCGTATTACCGCCAATGGCGTGGGTGACGAGACGCAGATTCACACGCATATGTGCTATTCGGAATTCAATGACATCATCGCCTCGATCGCTGGGATGGATGCGGATGTGATCACCATTGAAACCAGTCGCTCGGACATGGAGTTGCTGGAGGCTTTTGAAAACTTCCAGTATCCCAATGAGATCGGCCCTGGCGTGTACGACATTCACTCGCCCAATACCCCGACCGAGCAGCACATTGTGAATTTGATGAAGAAAGCTGCCGAGCGTGTGCCTGCTGAACGTCTGTGGGTGAACCCTGACTGCGGTCTGAAAACACGTCAATGGGCTGAGGTGATTCCGGCCCTGACCAATATGGTGGCCGCAGCCAAAGTCTTGCGGGCTAGTGCCTGATCTGATCAGGCGCTGTTTTTGGCGGTCAGTCCCGGCTAACTGCCGGGACTTTGTTTGAGGGGCTGAATTTTACTGTTCAAACTTTTTTCTACCTTCATCAAGAGTGCTGTGGTTTAGCGTTCTGCGGGGTAGGGAGATGAACAAGGCCCGTCCTGACTATGCGCCAGATACTCAATGCAGCGAATACGTAAATAAATCAAAAACCAATATTAGAAATTAGGGCCTAAGATAAAAATGAATAAAGAATTCGAATTTAGCATTAAGAGCATTCGTTTTGATGAGAACTATCGTCCTTCAGACAATACGCGCATCACAACCAACTTCGCTAATTTGGCGCGAGGTGAGAGCCGCCAGGAAAACCTGCGCAATACTTTGAAGATGATTGATAATCGTTTCAACAGTTTGGCACATTGGGATAACCCAAACGGCGACCGTTATTCTATCGAACTGGATATTGTTTCAGTTGATATCGATGTTGAAGGAAATGGCTCTACCTTTCCTACGATTGAAATCTTGAAAACCAATATCATTGATCGTAAAGACAATAAACGTATTGAAGGCATTGTTGGAAATAACTTTTCTTCCTACGTGCGAGATTATGATTTCAGCGTAGTGTTGTTGGAACACAATAAGAATAAAAATGGTTTTAGTGCTCCAGAAAATTTTGGTGATTTGCACGGCAAGCTGTTCAAAAGCTTTGTGAACTCCACGCTGTATAAAGAGAGCTTTAACAAGCCACCCGTTATTTGCCTGAGTGTCTCCAGCAGCAAGGTTTATCAGCGCACGGGGAATCAACATCCAGTTTTGGGCGTTGAGTACCAGCAGAACGAGTTTTCTCCGACTGATGAGTATTTCGCCAAAATGGGTTTGCAGGTTCGTTATTTCATGCCACCTAATAGCGTTGCGCCATTGGCTTTTTATTTCCGTGGCGATCTGCTAAGTGACTATACGAATCTGGAACTGATCAGTACGATCAGTACGATGGAGACCTTCCAGAAAATCTACCGGCCTGAGATTTATAATGCCAATTCTGCTGCTGGAATGCGTTATCAACCCAGTTTGAAGAATCAGGATCACTCGGACACGCAAATTATCTATGATCGCGAAGAACGTAGCCGGCTAGCGGTTGAGCAGGGCCGGTTCACTGAAGAAAGTTTTATCAAGCCATACAAAGTTATTCTTGATCAATGGGCTGCTAGTTACGCGCATTGATTAATCAAAAAAAGGTTATTTATTATGAAAAAATTGCTACCCACCTCCACCGCTGGCAGTTTGCCCAAACCCTCCTGGCTTGCTGAACCTGAGAAATTGTGGTCGCCCTGGAGACTGGACGGTGAGGATCTGGTCGAAGGCAAGAAAGACGCGTTACGTTTGTCCCTGCAAGAGCAACTGCATGCTGGTATTGACATCATTAGTGATGGCGAACAAACTCGCCAACACTTCGTCACAACGTTTATTGAACACCTGAGCGGTGTTGATTTTGAGAAACGTGAAACCGTCCGAATTCGCGATCGGTATGACGCCAGCGTGCCTACTGTGGTGGGTGCGGTGTCTCGTCCTAAGTCTGTTTTTGTGGACGATGCTAAATTCCTGCGTCAGCAAACCAGTCAGCCGATCAAATGGGCTTTGCCAGGCCCTATGACCATGATTGATACGCTTTACGATAATCACTACAAGAGCCGTGAAAAACTGGCTTGGGAATTTGCCAAGATCCTGAATCAGGAGGCCTTGGAGCTGGAAGCGGCTGGTGTGGATATCATCCAGTTTGATGAGCCTGCGTTTAACGTGTTCTTTGATGAAGTGAACGACTGGGGTATCGCTACTCTGGAACGTGCCATTGAAGGTCTGAAGTGCGAAACAGCCGTTCACATCTGCTACGGCTACGGCATCAAAGCCAATACAGACTGGAAAAAGACGCTGGGCTCGGAGTGGCGGCAATACGAAGAATCATTTCCAAAGCTGCAGCAATCCAAGTTGGATATCATCTCACTGGAATGCCAGAACTCCCATGTTCCAATGGATTTGATCGAACTTATCCGTGGCAAAAAAGTGATGGTTGGCGCTATTGACGTGGCCACCAACACGGTTGAGACCGCTGAAGACGTAGCCAACACCTTGCGTAAAGCGTTGCAGTTTGTGGATGCTGACAAGCTCTACCCATCCACCAACTGCGGTATGGCACCTTTGCCCCGTGCCGTTGCGCGTGGCAAGCTGCATGCTTTGAGTGCAGGTGCCGAAATCGTTCGGAAAGAACTGTCGATTTAATGCACCGTGCGCTATAGCGTAGTGACACAGTAGGCCTCCCCCAGCTCAGGACGTGGCGATTTGCCATTGTCTGCGGCGGGGGAGGTCTACTGTATCTGAGCTTTGTCTGATTCCTTAGTAGCGGAGGCTGAAGCGTGGGTGCCTGCTACCTATCCAGCCCTCGTGATTTAGCCCAACCAGGCAGGGAAGGGCTATTACCTTTGGCTAAGGAAGGGGCTGTCCGACAACCACCGTCATTAAAGAAATCTTGTTCCTCATAAAGAAATGAATTAGGATTCACTCATACAATGAATCAGAGTTCACTTCTTTATGGCCTATCGTCAAACCCCCGCTGTTGAAGCTCGTCTGCAGGATAATCGTAGCCGCATTCTGGAGGCTGCCCGTGCTTTAGTCAGCGAAGGGGGCTGGCAGGAAGCGCAAGTTGCCAGTGTGGCGGCCGCTGCTGGTATCGCTACAGGAACGGTCTACCGTTATTTCCCTTCCAAAGCCGAACTGTTTGCAGAGGTTTTGTCGCTGGTGTCCCAGCGCGAGGTGGATGTCCTCACGGAAATCGCTCAGGCGGATGGCTCTTCTACGCTGCGCCTGCATTCGGCCGTATCAACCTTCGTCAAACGTGCCATGCGTAATCCTCGCCTGGCCTATGCCTTGATTGCCGAGCCTTGCGATAAGGAAATTGATGCGGCGCGCTTGGTTTACCGTGCCGCGATCAGTCAGGTCATTCACTCTATGGTGTCCGTGGGCCAAGTTGCCGGAGAAATGCGCAGTGATGTGCAGCCTGATATTGCTGCCACTGTGATTGTGGGTGGTTTCATGGAAGGCTTGATTGGCCCACTTTCTCCTTTGAGCCGTCAGCAGCACGATGGCACGGACAGTTACCAGCGCCAAGTGGCGGCGCTGGCTGACCAGATTGCTCATATGGCTTGCGCCAGTGTGGCGGTCTTCTCTGCCACGCCTTAAAAAGTTCGGAGACAGATATGAACCAGCCTCTTTCCCCCAGTCTGTTGGATGCGTCAACGGATCGTTACAGCACGCATAAGGTCTTGAATCAGGCATTGCCTGCCAGTGGTTTTAACGCTTTCACCGGAGATCACGTGCTGCAGTCCGCCATCGCGCGTGAAGCGCCTTGGGCAGCATCGCGTTGCCAGGCGTTGGGGGCGGTGGCGGGTGATGAAAACGTGCAGGAACTGGCACGTTTGGCGAATCGCCATATCCCTGAGTTAAAAACGCATGACCGTTTCGGAAATCGGATTGATTGGCTGGAGTTCCACCCAAGCTGGCATGAGCTGATGGGGCTTGCATGGCAGCACGAAGTTCCGAACTTGACCTGGCGTACGCAAGAACAGAATGGTCACTTTGCGCGGGCGGTGCTGTCGTATTTATGGAATCAGGTAGAGCACGGCACGGGCTGCCCAACCGGGATGGCTTATGCCGCGTATGCCGGTTTTGAAGCGGAACCAGCGCTGGCAGTGTGGGCCGACAAGCTCAAGGGGACTCGTTATGAATATAGTCGTCGCGAAGTGGGGGACAAGCCCTCGGTGGTGATTGGCTATGCCATGACAGAAAAGCAGGGAGGTTCTGACCTGCGCGAGACCCAGACTACTGCGCGCTTCTCTCACAGCGCTGATTATCATGGCGCAACTGCACATTGGTATGAACTGACTGGCCATAAGTGGTTTTGCTCGGTGCCGCAGTCGGATGGGTTTTTTACGTTGGCCAAGGTCGACGGTGGGGTGACGTGCTTCTTCTTGCCACGTACGTTGCCAGACGGCAGCTACAACCGCTTTTTTGTGCAGCGCCTGAAGGACAAGGCCGGTAATAAGTCCAATGCGTCCAGCGAAGTGGAATATGCCGGAACCCTGGCGATTCGGGTGGGTGAAGAAGGGCGCGGTATTCGGGAAATTTTGTCCCATTCGCATCTGACGCGTTTGGATTTTGCGATTGGTTCGGCGGGCTTGATGCGACAGGCGCTGACTTTGGCCTTGCGTCACACCACATCGCGCAAGGCCTTTGGAAGCTCGATTGCCGACCGGCCCATGATGAGCAATGTGTTAGCCGATATGGCGGTAGAGGTGGAAGCGGCTACGTTGATGGCGTTGCGGGTGGCCAAGGCCACGGATCAAATATCAAGTAGTGAACACGAAAAATTCCTGGCCCGTGTCGCCACGCCAACTGCCAAGTATTTCAATTGCTCGCGTGCGCCTTCTATTGCGAACGAGGCTTTGCAGTGTCACGGCGGGAACGGGTTTATTGAAGAAAATCCCATGGCCCGTGTGTATCGGGAGGCGCCCTTGAACAGTGTGTGGGAGGGGACGGCCAATATGATGTGCATGGACGTGCGCCGCGCCATGATCAAGGACCCGCGCACGGTTGAGGCGGTTTTCAATGAACTCAAACCTTTAGCGGGACAAGATGCACGCTTTGATGCACTGGTCCGACATACCGAGCGCATGGTGCGGGGTGCGATTGAGGAGGAGTTTTTGGCGCGCCCCATGACAGAGGCGGTGGCTCGTGCGTTGCAGGCAGCGGAACTGATGCGATACAGCTCTCAAGAGGTCGTGGATGTGTTTTTGAGTACGCGTAGCCCACAGGAAGTCGGGGCCTGGGGGGCTCACTATGGCACCTTGGGGATGACGGTGTCGCCTGCGACGGCGCAGAGCATTGTGCGTCGGGCGAGGGTGTCGGAGTGAGTCCGTTACTCGGCCTTTAAGAGCCGTGCTACGACATTGAGCCGACTTGTTTTAATCAGGACGGGTCGGGCTCGTTGCCCTGCACCGAATGCTCGGGAAGCCAAAAAAGCACCCCAAAGATTGGCGGCGTATCCAATTTTCGGGGTGTAGTTTAAACATAATGGGGTTTTGCTAGGGGGCTCTTTCCTTGTACGCAACCCTCAGCGTTTGGTCTGGAATCAGTGCCGCAGATCAAGCCTTCGCCAGTTCTCCCCACTTCTTCTGACTATTAGAGCGCCAAAACGAGTAGCTTAAACCCATGATTAGCAGCATGCAGGCGATGATGAAGACCATGCTGATCGGTCGCTCCAGAAAGATCATCGGATCACCACGGGAGAGCAGCAGGGCACGGCGGAAGTTCTCTTCCACCATGGGTCCCAAAACAAAGCCCAGCAGCAAGGGAGCGGCTTCAAAACGCAGGCGCATGAAGAAGTAGCCCAGGATGCCGAACAGCAGCACGATGTTTACATCGAACAGGTTGTTGTTGGTGCTGTAGACGCCCACGCACACAAAGAACAGGGCGGCGGGATACAGATACTTGAAGGGTACGGACAGCAGGCGTACCCACATGCCGATTAAAGGCAGGTTCAGCACCAGCAGCAGGATGTTGCCCACCCAGAAGCTGGCGATCAGACCCCAGAACATATCGGCGTGCTCGACCACCATTTGGGGGCCGGGTTGAATGCCGTGAATGATCAGCGCACCCAGCATCAAGGCCATTACCGGGTCGCCGGGAATACCCAAGCTTAGCGTGGGTATGAAGCTGGTTTGCGTCGATGCGCTGGTGGCCGCTTCGGGGGACGCAATGCCTTCAATCGCACCACGCCCAAAGCGCTCGGGGTTTTTCGCCACTTTCTTTTCTGTTGCGTAGGCAATAAAAGAAGCAATGGTGGGCCCGGTGCCCGGCAAGATCCCAAACGCCGCACCAATGGCGGTACCGCGCACCAGAGCACCCCTGGATTTCTTTATATCGCCTTTTTCTGGACGCAAGGAGCGGCTGGAAACTTGACCGATGCTTTTGGTATGACCGCTATTGATCCGGTTGATGTTCTTCAGGAAATCCGCGATACCGAACAGGCCCATGGCCAGCGCCACAATCTGCAAGCCGTCCTGCAATTCCGGGATATTGAAGTCAAAGCGGGACACGCCGCTGTTCACGTCTGTGCCCACCACACCAAAGATCAGGCCCATCACCACCATGGCCACGCCTTTGATGGCCGAACCTTTCGCTAAAGTGGCACCGGCCAACAGGCCCAGCATCATCATGGAAAAGTATTCTGCGGGGCCGAACTTGAAGGCCACATTAACCAGCACGGGCGAGAACAGAATCATGGCCAAAATGCCAATGGTGGCCCCAAAAAAGGACGACAACATCAACATGAACAAGGCCGATCCCGCTTTGCCGTTGCGGGCCATGGGGTTGCCATCCAGACATGCCACCGCATGGGAAGCCGTCCCAGGCAGATTCAGCATGATGGAGGTAATGCCGCCACCATATTGGGATCCGTAATAGATGCCCGCCAGCATGATCAAGGCGGCGGTCGGTGTCATGGCATAAGTCAGGGGCAGCAGGATAGAGATTGCCGCCAGCACACCCATACCGGGCAGCACCCCGATCAGGTTGCCCATGAAGACACCAAATGCGGCCCACATCAGGTTGTCCAGTTGAAAGGCAACACTAAAGCCGTGCATGAGATTAGAGAGAATTTCCATGCTTTAACCCCAGATGAACAGGGGGAATTGCAACTCTAGCCCCCAAGAGAAAATAATTACGCCCAGCAGCGTCACAAAGATGGACAGCAAAAAGGCCGTGATCCAGGAGTGCTCTTTGTCACCCATGGCGGAGATGAACACCAGGGCAAACGTTGCCGGTACCAGGCCGCCGTAGCGACCCAAAATAATGAAGGCGATGATGCCGCCCACAATGGC
>SMEN01000540.1_pt1 | contig 18755 bp, 15 predicted proteins | sample 2456271 | NCBI WGS metagenome assembly SMEN01 (sample SAMN10132593, study PRJNA489261) | soil metagenome | isolation source: day1 control-loamy sand soil ammended with raw manure from dairy cow... | place: USA | collected 2015-04-01 | reverse complement strand
TAGTTACGATCGTATTTGGGCGGTAAATTCGGGATTTAATTCGTATATTTCTAATTATTCTTCTTATTTAGTAAACGATACAGATTTGTATTATCCGTCCGAAAATAAAATTGTCTATTATAATTTACCCAATACCACACCCATCGAATTTGCTACCTTAGGTACAGCAACAACTACTATAATTCATGAACTTCATCGTGATCCCCAAGGTAATTTTTATGTCTCTGGACTTACTACTGAAACACAAAATTTTACCACAACTAATGTATTTAAGCCTACTTTTGATCCAAATCTAGATATAGAGTCTGGAACGAATGGTTTTTTAGCAAAATTTGATGCAAACGGAGACTTAGTTTTTTGTACTTACACCGATAGGTTTGAACATGGAGGCTATGCAAAAAAAGTGACTACAACAGATGCTTTAGGGAATATCTATTTTATTACCTATTTACCTATAACAGAGACCTTGCCCAATGCACCTTTTCAGACCTCTGTTTCTGTTGCGGAAGCGATGGTTGATAGTTTTTTAATGGCTCCAATTATTACAAAATTAGACAGTAATGGTCAATTGCAATGGAAAACGTTTTTTTGCCATCATCTTACAATCATATCAAATATAGATGTAGTAAACAATCAGTTGGTAATAGCAGGCCAAATGACTAAAAATCCGTATTACGAAATGACAAATCCTACTTTTTTTAGTACTCCAGGAGCACTTTTAGAAAATGTTGGTAGTTTAACCGGACGCAAAACTTTCGTAAATGTATTTAATACCGATGGTACTCGAGCTTGGGGAACGTATTTAAGTACATCGTTTACTCATGGACTACGTACTTTTGGTAATGCTATTTATGTGTTGCATCAAGGTAATGGGTTAACTGCTACAGAAGGTGCGTATTTTGGAACTCCAAAGACAAATGTTTTAACTAAATTATCCAATACTGGAACGAGACTTTGGAGTAATTATACAGATTTAAGAAATTTTAATTTAGATTTAAGTGGAAATGTATTTTTATTTGGTGCAACTCAAGAAACTACAGGAATAGCAACTGCTGATGCATATCAGACTACAAAAAATCCTACAAATAACGGTTTTGGAATAAATTTAGATGGTTATCATCAAATTTTATCACAAAATGGAACAGATTTGTTGTATGGAACCTACTATGGTTTGCAGGGGGAAGATGGAACGAGTATGATTATTCCTAGAAATTCAGGATACATTTCTTTAGAATATATAAATAATTATCCAAACTCAACAGATTTTATCACTCAAGGAAACCCTTTAACTACTTCAGAAAGTTACTCAAATTATGGAGGTTTTATAATCAGTTTATTTGATAAAACTCCTTTATCAACAGATACATTTCAGTTGGAAAATGTAAAGGTATATCCAAATCCTACAGTAAATTATTTAACTATAGAAAATTTAGATGGTTTCTCAACTAACGATACTGTTAAAGTGTACAATATGTTGGGACAAAAAATTCAACAGCAAAATAATCTGTCAGAAACAACCCTTATAATCAATACTGAAAATTGGTCTTCTGGATTATACATTGTAAATGTTCAGTCAAATGGAAAAGTAGGAAGTTATAAGATTGTGAAAAAATAATTTAATTGAAAATTTTAAAAAAAAATTATATGAAAAAAATATATTCTTACCTCTTACTAGTTACGATCGTATTTGGGCGGTAAATTCGGGATTTAATTCGTATATTTCTAATTATTCTTCTTATTTAGTAAACGATACAGATTTGTATTATCCGTCAGACAATAAAATTGTATATTATAATTTACCGAATTCCACACCCATCGAATTTGCAACCTTAGGTACAGCAACAACTACTATAATTTATGAACTTCATCGAGATACCCAAGGTAATTTTTATGCTTCTGGTAAGACATCAGAAACGCAAAATTTTACCACAGCTAATGTGTATAAGCCTACTTTTGACCCAAATCAAAATCTAGAATCAGGAACGAATGGTTTTTTAGCAAAATTTGATGCAAACGGAGACTTAGTTTTTTGTACGTATACGGATAATTTTGAACATGGAGGCTATGCAAAAAAAGTGACTACAACAGATGCTTTAGGGAATATCTATTTTATTGCCTATTTACCTATATCAGAAACCTTACCCAATGCACCTTTTCAGACCGCTGCTACCGCCGCGGAAGTTTTTACATCTGATTTTACAGCTCCAATTATAACAAAATTAGACAGTAATGGTCAACTGCTATGGAAAACATTCTTTTGTTATCATATTACAATAATATCAAATATAGATGTAGTAAATAACCAATTGGTGATAGCAGGTAGAATGAATAAAACTGTAGGTTATGAAATGACAAATCCTACTTATTTTAGTACACCTGGGGCTCTATTAGAAAATGTGGGTAGTCTAACCGGATCTAAAACTTTTGTAAATGTATTTAATACCGATGGTACTCGAGCTTGGGGAACGTATTTGAGTACAACATTTACTCATGGACTGCGTACTTTTGGTAATGCTATTTATGTGTTGCATTATGGCAATGGGTTAACTGCTACAGAAGGAGCGTATTTTGGGACACCGAAGACAAATGTTTTAACTAAATTATCCAATACCGGAACAAGACTTTGGAGCAATTATACAGATTTGACTAATTTTAATTTAGATTTAAGTGGAAATGTAGTTTTATTTGGTACAACTCAAGAAACGACGGGAATAGCAACAGCTGATGCGTATCAACCTACAAAAAATCCAACAAATATTAACGGTTTTGGGATTAACAGAGATGGTTATCATCAAATTTTATCTCAAAACGGAACAGATTTGTTGTATGGAACGTATTATGGATTGCAAGGGCAAGATGGAACAAGTATGATTATTCCTAGAACTACGGGATATATTTCTTTAGGTCATATAAATAATTATCTAAACCCAACAGATTTTATCACTCAAGGAAACCCTTTAACTACTTCTGAAAATTACTCAAATTATGGAGGTCTTATTATTAGTTTATTTAATAAAACTCCTTTAGCAACAGATACTTTTCAACTAGAAAATGTAAAAGTATATCCAAATCCTACCGTAAATCAATTATTCATTGAAAACTCAGATGGTTTCTCAACTAACGATACTATTGAAATATACAATATGTTAGGACAAAAAATACAACAACAAAACAATCTGTCAGAAACAATCCTTGAAATCAATACTGAAAATTGGTCTTCAGGCATATACATTGTAAATGTTCAGTCAAATGGAAAAGTAGGAAGTTATAAGATTGTGAAAAAATAATTTAATTGAAAATAAATTAGATTTTAATTTCTACAAGGTTCAAAACACTGTTGTTTTTTTGTAAATAATTATATGTGAATTTTGTATTTGATCTGTAATTTTATGACATTACAATATTAAAATAACTATAAATTAAAGTAAAAAAAATCAGGATAACTAAATCCTGATTTTTTTTGGAAATAAAATTTTTATTAAATCGAAAGTGAATTTTAATTGATGATTTAATTTTCAATTTAATCTAAATTAATTTGAAACAACAACAAACTATTTAAATGATCAATCTATTTTTCTAAACATAAACTATTTAATAACAAAAGTAAATTAAAAGGCATATTACAAATGCAATATGCCTTAATAATGTCATAAATGTTTTTTGGTATTTTGTATCTTTTTGGTTCCACAAATATAGAAAGCCAAAATTTAATTCATATCAGGGTTTACCCTGATTTTGCATTTCATTTTTAGTGGTTAAAACAAAAAGACCATTCAATATTGCGAAAACAACCATCCCAATTACATTTTTACAGCCAATTTTTTCCATTATTTTAGAACGATGAGATTCAACTGTTTTTACTGTAATAAAAAGATTTTCTGCAATCTCTCTGGTTGATAGTTCTTTACAAATGCATATCAAAACTTCATGTTCGCGTTCAGTAAGAAAAATGTTACTCCAAGGATTTTGGTTTTTTGATTTGCTGCTGTAATATTCGTTTATTAAAAGTTGATTTTCTTCATTCATAAAAACTTTATGATGATAAACCTGTTCAATTGCTTCAAATAATTCTTTTTTATCTGTGTATTTTGGAAGGAAAGCAGAAATACTATATTTAATCATGTAGCCATACATAGCTGAATTAAATAACGAAGAAAGTACAATTATGCGCAAATCAATTTCGCTTTGATTTATAATATCTAAAACCTCTAATCCTGTAATGGGTTTCATGTTTAAATCAATTAGCGCAACATCAGGTAACTCTTTCGAGTTTTTTAAATATTCTATAAAATCAACTGGATCACTAGTTTTAAAAATAACTTTAAAATTTGGATTACTTCCGATTAATGAAGCTAATCCTTCAACAAAAAGACAATCATCGTCTAAAAGTGCAATGTTTATAATTTGTTTCATACAGCAATTATTAATTGTGTTCCTTTATTTGGTTTGGATTTTATTTTAAAAGAAGCGTTAATACTACTTAATCGGGTTTCGATTCCAGTTAAACCTAAACCTTTGTTGATGTTTTTTACATCAAAACCAATTCCATTGTCGCTGATTACCAAAATTACACGATTTTTATAGGTTCTAAAATGAATGCTGAAAACAGTTGCTTTCGAATATTTTAAAGTATTTGTTAGTGATTCTTGAATTACTCTGTAAAGTTGAATTTCAGTTAATTTTGAATCAAATGTAATTCCAGAACGACTTAACAATTCAATTTTAAAATCTTTTGTTCTGTATTTTAAGGATAAATCTTGTAAAGTGAAAATTATTCCAATATTTTCAATTTCTACCGGAAATAAATAATGAGAAATATCACGGTTTTTGTCAATTATTTTTCGAATATCTCCTTTTATTTGTTTCACAAAATCGTCTTGTTCTGTCTCTAAATTGTTTAAATTAAGAATTACAAGGTTTAGTTTGTTACTGATTTGATCATGAAGTTCAGATGCAATTTCTTTTCGTTCTTGATCCTGAATCTTAATAATTGCATTTTTTAGATTTTGTTCGTGCTTTAGTTTTTCATCAAAAAGCGCTGTTTTTTTTTCTACTGCTTTTTTATAACTAACCTTAATTAAGGCAATTATGAAAAACAATAAAATCAAAAATATTATTAAAATGATAAATAACCAAAAAATTACATTTTCTGGACTCTTCCAAGCTTCCATATTTGATAAATTATAAAACTAAAAAAAATTGATATGTTTAATGTATTAGCAAACCAAACGATATAAACACGAATATCTTTGAAATTTATTAAAATATTCATGGGTAAATATAACAATGCATTTACGACTAAGAAGAACGGTAAAGCATAGTATATTTTATTTGAAGGATCAAACGCATCTTTGTTTAATTTATCAATTATTATGACAATTGCAGCAATTAATAAAAAGATTGAGTTGATAGATCTCGAATAGGCTTGAAACATATCAAAATTTTGATAATCGATGTTTATTAATTCAAAAATATTAAACGACAACAATATCAAATATCCAATATCAAAAAAATTTCTCAATGAAAAAGTATTTGTTCTTAAAAAGCTGTAAATCAATGTTAGTTCAATGATTGCATACGTGTTTAAAAATATTAGATTACTACCAAATAATCGGGCAGATATGTAACTTAATATTTCTGTACCTAATGAAGCTATTAGTAAATATAATAAGATCCTTTTGGCGCTGTTTATTTTTTTGAAATAAAAAAAACCTATAATTATTCCAATAATTGTGATTATTGGTAATATCAATGAAAAATTGTCTATAAATACAAAATATTTTGCCATTAAAAAGATTAAAAAAAATTGAAATTTTATATTTTTAGTTTTATAAATTTAGTATTTTCTTTTAATAAAACTAACTTTGTTTTATTAAATACAAAAATACATAGAAAAATAATCGTTTAATAGATAAATCATCTAAAAATATTGAATTATTATATTCTAATTTTAGTCTTATTTTTGTGAAATAAAACGGAAAATATGCAAAATTCAAAAGATCCATTACATGGAAAAAAATTAGTTGATATTCTAGAAGAATTAGTTGACTATTATAATGGATTTGAAGGTTTAGGAAATCAAATTCAAATTAAATGTTTTACTCACGATCCGAGTATAAATTCATCCTTGAAATTTCTTAGAAAAACGCCTTGGGCTAGAGAAAAGGTTGAACTTTTATACCTTTATGTTTTAAGACAAAAAGCAAAAGCAAGTAAAACTCAAGAATAAAACTGTTGAGTTTTACTTTGTTTTTAATTCTGAAATTCTCCAGAAACATAAAACCAACGATCGCTTATTTTCTGAAAAACAGAAAGTTCTTGTTGCATTTGTTGGTTTCCATCTTCATCAATGTAAAATGCTTTGAATTCAACTTTGTTTGGAGTTGGTGTCGAAACAATTTCAAGTTTAATCCATTGATTAATTTCGCCCCATTCTTGTAAATCTTCTTTATTATGAAATTTACGTTTTGCTGGCAAAGTGGTATTTATAAGATATTCGCCATTCGGAATAGCAAACGCACTATATCTAGAACGCATCAGAGCTTCGGCTGTTGGAGCGTTTTTTTCTTTTGTATGATAAGGTTTACAACAATCTTCATAATTGTTTCCTGAGCAGCAAGGACATTTTAATTCAGACATAAATCAATTGTTTTGTGCAAAAATAACATATTATTTGAATGAGTAAATTTAAAATATAGCTTAGAAAAGGATGTTATTAAATGATGATAATATTTAAATTTGAAATAAATAAAAGTAATTCTGAAATAAATTAATAGGATTTTTTTAATTCGATTCGTATTTTAGTAAACTATATTTTCAAGTTTAACCAACTAAAAACTTATTAAGATGATTCCAAGAGAACAAGTTGATTCCTTTTTATCAAAACAACCAAAAATTAATGTAAGTAAAACCAATTTAGAAAGTTTTTCAGCACCTTATCAAAATCTAGGATTGATTCTTCTAAATAAACGAAAATCCGAGAAGCAAACTTCGGTTGAATCATTCGTTGAACATTTTGGTAAAGATCACAACTTCAATCCGTGGGATTCTGAAGAAGGAAAGAAATTAGCATTATTGCTTTTCGGTGAGATTAGAGCTCCGTATATTTCTGATATTTGGAACTTGATGAATCAGCTTCCTTTTCAATCTGGTTATTATAGACGTCCTTTTCGTTTACCAGTTTCCGATTCGCATACTTCACTAAAACTTCAGATATTATCAAGTTTCTATAATACTGGAGATTCAGGAATTGCAAAGTTGTCGATTAAAGAACAGATTCAATATTCGAGTTATTTTCCCTATCAAGAATTCGGTATTTTTCTGGCAGCAGTTTTAGAGAAACATCAAAACGAATATTTCCCATTATTGCAAGAAATTATTTTAGGTGAAGATGAAATAGGTGGTGTTTCAAGAGAAATTATTAAAGGTTTAATGATTTCTGAGAATCCAGAAAATCATCTTTTGGTCGAAAAATTGCTTATAGCTGCTCAGTTACAAGAAGGTTTGAGACAGACTATTTTAGAAACCCTAGATTTTACTTCCATTGTTGCATTAAAGCGATTCATCAAAGTTATTCTTGATAATAATTTATCACGTTTCAGTAGCGTTGTTCGTGCTGTTGACACATGGTTTGGTTTTGGTTGGGAAGCTCCAAAAACGGCTACTGTTAAACGCATTTTAGAATTAGCAGATTTGTATTTGAATGACCAATCGCTAGTTGCAGACGCTTTAAAAAGCAAAGATAATTTAGAGGTTTATGTGGCGCTTTGGTCCAAAGGAATTTATAATGTTGAAGAGGCAAATGTTCTGGCTTTTGATTTGTTTTTTGATGAAAAAACAGACAAAATTAAAAGATTGGTTTGTATGTTTTTTGTTAACGAAACCAAGCGAACTCGAACTGAAATCGTTGAATATGCTGAAAAACATTTAGGAGAAGATATCGAAATCGATTATTGGATGTTGAATAATTTTCCAAATTTCGAACTTTCAGATTCTTTATTTGAGAAAATGAAAGCTTGTGCTGATTCACTTCCAAATGACGGAAAAACTTTCGAAGAGCGCGGTTTTTCTTGGGTGAAATATACCATTAGGCCTAGCTTTTTCTATGAAAAAATTCTGGATAATGCCAAAGAAAATCAATTAATAGAACTTTCTCATGATTTGAGCAAAATTTCTTCGGATGTACGCGAAAAATTTATGCGTAAGATTTTCCCAAATCATTATACCTATAGCTGGTATTATGGAAATTCAAATAAAGACAAAACTGCTGATATTGTTTTAGAAGAAAATTCGTGGAAACGTAGTGTGGCGCGTCAAGCAATTTCAGACAGAAATGCTTCGGTTGCTGCAACCGGAATTACTTTGTTCAAAAAAATGGAATTGTTTGATGAAGATTTTGAAATTTTAGAGAATTTATTGAGTCGAAAAGGTAAAGATTTGCGTAAGGCAAGTATTGAAATTTTAGTAACTCAATCTGATGCTCAAGTTCAGAAAAGCATCCAAAAATTAGTAAGTTCAGCAAATGTTGATCAGCGTTTAGCAGGTTTAGAAATGCTAACAATTTTGGATGAATCAGAACGTTTGGAGTCTTTCGTTTCGGATCAAATTGAAACTTATAAACTGAGAAAATTATCAAAAAATGAACAAGTTTTTATTGATAAACTATCCAAAGTTACTACCGAATATAATTACCTAAATGGTTTCGGTGCCATAAATTATGAACATTTGACACCTTTGGTTTTACCAACCGAAAGATTCAAAAGACCAAAGAAATTATTCGGTTTGATTCCTACTTCAGGATTTTTGTTTAAAGATTTAATTAAAGTTGAGAAAACGGTTAAAGAGGTTAATAAATTGATTGATATTTTCGAACAAAATAAAAATTACGAATATCAATACGAAGGTTATCAAGGTGAAATTGAAACAACCATTTTAAATAATCGTTTACAGTATACTAAAAAAATCACCGAAGATGATACTGATGAAGAACGCTTGGATAAATTGCCCTTATCAGAACTTTGGAAAGATTGGTATCACAAGTCAAAATTAAATGATTTTGAAATGTTCACTATCGCTCATTTTTGCAGATTACATTATGACGAAAGAGTAAAAAATCCAAAACTTTTTGATTTTAAACAAAATTATTTACCAAAGTTTGAAGGTCTTAATTTCGATAGAGGGAATTATTTTTGGAATAGTAGAACTCGTAAGATTGTTGAAATTATTGAACATTTAACAGAAGCTTATGCTGATAAAAAAATGCTTTTGTCATACAAATTAGATGTATTCGAGGATGTTATTTACCATTTTCCTGAAGAATGTAAAACAATCAAATACAATGATGGAAGCTATTATTCTAAAACACATTGGACATCAATTATTTCTAGTTTAACTTATTATATTAATGAGCAAGAAACAAATCAATTAGATTTAGAGCAGAAGTTGAGATTATGGAATTTGCAACGATATATTTTAGCTCAAGAAATTGCACAACCTGAGAAAATAGAAAAGATTCAAGATGTTGTTCCTTATTTAGCGAAAGTTTTACATCCTGATAATCGACATGATTTAGAATCACCATATCCGACATTGACATTGACTTTGTTCAACGAAGGAAAAATTGGAAAAGATGATATGTTGTTCCTTTCTCTTTTGAATAAAGATTTTTTCTACCTTTTGGATGATGGACAAAATTATTATACCAAAAGATTAGAAAACTTTGAAATTCCGAAGTTGAACGAAACCCTTAAAAAGAATTTGCTTCAAGTCGAATTAGAACGTGGCGAATTGCCTACTGAAGCTTCGGTTTACATTAAAAACATGAGTAAAATCAACGGGATGCAATATTTCTTTGAAGTACTTCAACGAATGGGTAAAGATAATTTTGACCGGGGTTATTCTTACGGAACCGATGTTTCTAAAAAGTATACTTTCAGCAGAATTTTAAAATTGTGTGAAGCTTCAGATGTTGATACATATAATCAATTTGCAAAAGAATTAAGTGAAAACAAATTCGACAAAAAACGATTGATCGAAACTTCTTGTTATGCGACTCAATGGGCAGATTGGATTGGTGATTATCTGAAAATAAAAAGTCTTAAAGAAGCTGTTTGGTGGTTTTTAGCGCATACAACAGATTATATGAATGCTGAAAAAGAAACCATCATATCTCGATATTCAAATGTTCCAAAAAATGATTTTCAACAAGGTGCGATTGATATTGAATGGTTTCATCGTGTATATTCTAACTTAGGAAAGACAAATTGGAAATTGGTTCACGAAGCAGCCAAATATCTTTCGGACGGTATGGGTTATCGTCGCGTAAAAATATATTCATCTGTGATGTTGGGCGAAATCAAGATTACCGAAACTTTAGCAAAAGTTACCGAAAAACGTGATAAAGATTACGTTATGGCTTTGGGATTGGTTCCGATTAGCAAAGCAAATCCAGAGGCAGATTTGTTGAAACGATATAATTTATTACAAACCTTTCTAAAAGAAAGCAAACAATTCGGTGCGCAAAGAAGAGAAAGTGAAAAAAATGCGGTTGAAATTGGGTTAGATAACTTGGCAAGAAATGCCGGTTATGAAGATAGTATTCGTTTCAGTTGGGCAATGGAAGGTAAAGCGACTCAGAAGATAATGGAGAATTCGTTGCTTTCATTAGATGAAGAAACGACTATCGAATTAAAAATCGATGAAGAAGGAAAAGCAGATTTGTTTGTTAGTAAAAATGGTAAAGAACAGAAATCTATTCCTGCAAAATTCAAAAAAGATAAACGTTTAGATGATTTAAAGGAAGGAAAAACTTATTTGAATAAACAGTTTTCTCGTACCAAACAATCGCTAGAAAATGCCATGTTACGCCGAGATTCGTTTTCGATGCATGAATTGTCTAAAATCATGGAGCATCCAATTGTAAAGGCGATGTTGAGTAAATTGGTTTTGATTAATCTGAAAAACAATGATTCTGGTTTTTGGAAAGATGGACAGATTATCAATTTGGATGGAAAGGCAATTAAAATCAAAGAAGATGATGCCTTTGTGATTGCGCATTCGGTTCATTTGTACGATGCTGTTCAATGGGATTTGTATCAGAAATATGTGTTTGATAATGAAATCGTTCAACCCTTCAAACAAATTTTTCGAGAAATATATGTTCCTACAAAAGATGAAATCGAACATAGCAATCGTTCCGAACGTTATCAAGGGCATCAAATTCAGCCAAACAAGACGGTTGCTTTATTGCGTGGTCGCGGTTGGACGGTGAATTACGAAGAAGGTTTGCAAAAAGTATTTCATAAGGAAGGAATTTGGGTTACACTTTATGCGATGGCAGATTGGTATTCGCCTTCGGATGTCGAAGCTCCAACTTTAGAATATGTTTGTTTTCATTCATTAGATGATAATAAAATAGTTCCCTTGACTGAAATTGACCCTGTTATTTTCAGTGAAGTGATGCGTGATGTGGATTTGGTTGTAAGTGTGGCTCATGTTGGTGGAGTTGACCCTGAGGTAAGTCACAGCTCTATGCAAATGCGAGGTGTTTTAGCCAGAGAATCGGCTCGTTTGTTTAAACTTGATAACATTGAGGTTAAAGAACGTCATATTCTTATCAAAGGTAAATTAGGTGAATATTCGATTCATTTGGGTAGTGGCTTGGTAAGTAGAAATGGCTTGCAACTATCAATCATTTCAGTTCATAGTCAACACAGAGGACGAATGTTTTTACCTTTTGTAGATGATGACCCAAAATCAGCAGAAATTATTACCAAAATGCGATTCTTGGCTCAAGATGATAAAATCAAAGATCCGACGATTTTAGCGCAAATCAATAAATAAAATAATAATTTTGAATAGGATTAAACGGTTTGATAAAGCTGTTTAATCCTATTTTAAATAATGGAATATATGTCGATATTAACTTTACAATTAAAACGATTAGGAAAAAAGAAAATTCATCTATTAGAGTTTGAAATCGAAAAGCAACCTCAAACACTGAAAGAACTAATTGAAGAGTGCGTTAAAAGCGAAGTGAAGCGTTACAACGAAAAAAGCGAAGTGAAGCGTTACAACGAAAAACGTGAAGAAATAAAATTGATGTCTTTTCTTTCGCCAAAGGATATTCAAGAACAATCCGAAACGGGTAAAATTGGTTTTGGTGATCTAGAGAATAGGGAATTAGCTCAAGTTGATGAAGCCATTGCAAATGCGTTGTTGGCTTTTGAAGATGGCTTATATGTTGTCTTTGTGGATGATGAAGAAATTAAATCTTTTGAACAATCAATTGCCCTAAAGCCAGATTCGGTTATTGCTTTTATCCGACTAACTTTTTTGACGGGAACTTATTGGTAAATAAGTTTCATTACTTTTTCTTCTAATCTATGTCATTTAATTGATTTATAACGTGTTGTTTTTGTGTTTTTTTCTTTGTGATTTGAATAAAATTATAACGTAGATTTAAGTCGAGTAGGGTTGGATGAGATTGTTTTTCTAGTAATCTGATTTTAAATAAAAAAATAATGAATTAACTTTTTGTTATTCTTAAATTAAGATATAATTTTCAAGAAGTAAAAATGAAGGGTGTTGAAATTTTTAGACCTTTTTTTTAATATAAAAATACAATCACGTTACGAATTAATAAAGAAGGGATTTTAATTTTGGAATGTGACGAAAGCCAAAGTCAACATAAAAACAAAGAACTCGTAACTAAACGATTTTTCTTTTTGTTAGAAAATGCTTTGATTGTTGCCAAAAAACGCATTTCAACTAAAATTCTAAAATAGGTTTTTCGTAAACGATTGAATGATAGGAAAATAATTCAAAAAAAACAAAATAGAAATTTTAAGTTTTAGAATAATGAAAAATGACATGAGAATTACGTTTGCTTGGTTTGGAACTTTGATGTTAAGTCCGATTATTTTGATTCCATTTCTTTTAATATCCACTGAAGCCACACGGTTTGAAATCAAAGATTTTTTCACTGCTTACTTTTTATTTATAATAATTGGAATTTTATTTGCTATTCCAATGCTATTACTTTTATTGGTTTTTAATTATTATTTTCAAAAACATAATTGGTGGAACAAAACAACCATGAGTTCATTTGGAACTATGTTTATATTTTTGTCTTTTTTGATGACGACTCAAGATTTTTATTCTGATTTAAAAGCATTTGTTTTTCCTGGTATTTATTCATTTTTTTTTATAATTTTAATATTCTATGTTCATAAAATCAATTTATATGAACTAAGAAATAAAATCAAAAAATGGTTTTAAACTTTTAAAATAACAAAATCTATGTTACCATTTTTCAAATACTTAATTATGTTTTTTGTGGTAATTGCACTCGGTGGAATTGGAGCTATTATCGATTATTTTTTATACACCAACATTTTTAAATACATTATGACTCCAATAGCTTTATGGATAATATATTTCAGATTAAGAAAACGAAAAGTAGCCTAATTTAATATTTACAAAACAACTACTGTTCTTATAAAAAAAGAATTATATTTGTCACGTCTCAAAGGGGTGCCAATTACGGCTGAGATCATACCCAATGAACCTGGGCAGGTAATGCTGCCAAGGGAAATTACAGACTTTTCGAGTGCACGCGAAAGGTCGCATATTTATATATCTATTTATTAATCAAACAAAATAACGCCCCTTTTATTTGTAAAAGAATTTTTACGAATGAAAACAAACTTTTTGTTATTTACACTTGCTGGAACTTTATTATCCGCAAATGTTAATGCTCAAACCGAACAACCTAAAGATTCGGTTTCTTATGAAACTTTAGATGAAGTTTTAATTCAGGCCGTTCGTGCCAACAAGAAAACACCAATGGCTTTTTCTAATTTATCTAAAGAAGAAATCGCTAAGAAAAACCTAGGTCAAGACATTCCGGTTTTAATGAATTTTATGCCTTCTGTAGTTACAACAACCGATGCAGGAAATGGAGTTGGTTACACTGGAATTCGCGTCCGCGGAAGCGATGCAACTCGTGTAAACGTAACCTTAAACGGAATTCCATATAACGATTCTGAATCACACGGTTCTTTTTGGGTAAATATGCCCGACTTTGCATCTTCGTTAGAAAACCTGCAATTGCAACGCGGTGTTGGAACATCAACCAATGGTTCTGGAGCTTTCGGAGCGAGTTTAAATTTATTAACCGATGCATTCTCTGAAAAAAGTTCAGGCGAAATTTCAAATTCTTTTGGAAGTTATAATACGCGAAAACATACCGTTAAATTTTCTACTGGATTGATGAATAACGCTTTTGAAATTTCTGGACGTTTATCGAACATCAATTCTGATGGTTATATCGACCGTGCAAAATCAGATTTAAAATCGTATTTTTTACAAGGTGCTTTTATTGATGGCAAAACCTTAATTAAAGCTTTGGCATTTGGTGGAACACAGAAAACGTATCAGGCATGGAACGGTTTAGAAGACAAAGACAAACTTGAAAACGACAGAACGTATAATACTTCGGGAGAATATATCGATGCTGAAGGAAACATTCGCTTTTATGATAATGAAAACGATAATTACGACCAAAATCATTATCAATTGCATTGGAATCAACGTTGGAACACACATTGGAATACCAATTTTGCTTTGCATTTAACCACCGGAATTGGTTATTTCGAAAATTATAAAGTTGGAGAAACTTTATCTGAATATGGATTACAAAATCCTATCGTAAATAATCAAGAAATTGAGGAAGCTGACGTCATCAGGCAGAAATTCTTAAAGAATAATTTCTACGGATTTACTTTTTCATCTAATTATAAAAAAGGAAATTTAGATTTCATCTTTGGAGGAGCTGCAAATAAGTATGAAGGTGATCATTATGGAAAAATTCTTTGGGTTGATGCGCCTGTCAAATACAGCTATGAGCAACAATATTATTTTGACCAAGCAACAAAAACAGATGCTAATATATTTGCTAAAGCAACTTATACGTTAAAGGATAAATGGATTTTATTTGGTGATTTACAATTGCGAAATGTACATTACAAAGCTAATGGAGAAGAAACTGGATTTGTTGATGACACGTTTAATTTCTTCAATCCGAAAGCAGGTTTAACCTATTTGATTAACGAAAATCAACAAACGTATTTTTCTTTTGCAAGAGCTAACAGAGAACCAAACCGAACCGATTATAAATCTGGAGCTCCAAAACCAGAACGTTTAAACGATTTTGAATTGGGTTGGAAATTAAGCAATGAAAAACTTCAAGTAAATATAAACGGATATTATATGCGCTATAAAAATCAATTGGTTTTAACGGGCGCATTAAATGATGTTGGCGCACCAATGCGTGAAAACAGCGGTGATAGTTATCGTTTAGGAATTGAAATTGACGGAGCTTGGGCGATTACCAATAAATTTATTTGGACACCAAGCATTACGTTAAGTTCAAACAAGAATATCGATTTTAAAGCACATATCGATGGTGAAGTACAAAACTTAGGAAATACAAACATTGCTTTTTCTCCAAACTTAGTTGCTTCGAATGCGTTTACATATTTACTAAAAGAAGATTTCTCAATTAGCTTATTAACCAAAATTGTAGGGGAACAATATATGGGAAATACCGATTCTGAATATTCAAAACTAGAATCGTATTTTACAAATGATTTGGTATTCAATTATAGTCTAAAACCTAAAAAATGGTTTTCTTCAATTGATTTCAATTTGATGATAAACAACATCTTTAATGTAAAATATATTTCAAATGGATATTATTACACTTATGATGATAATTGGAGTAATCCTAACACAACAAAGACAATTGAAGGTGCAGGATATTATCCACAAGCTATGTTTAATATTTTAGGTGGAATTTCATTGAAATTTTAAACTATAAAAAATCCAACTTCACAGTTGGATTTTTTATTTGCCTTAATTATAAATAGTCAACATCGAACCGTTTGTAACGACACGATACGGTTTCAATGGATAAGGAGCATCTGCAATTCCTAGATACAAATTATAAACTAATTCGTCGCAACCACAACTTGCTTCAATACCATTCAAAGTTAAAGCAGAACAGCCTAAAATTTCATGGTTAGAACACGTTGCTTCATAAGCAATATAACCAGAACCTGTGTTCAAAACAATAATTCCATTGATTCCATAACCATAAATTATCATGGCATTTCCTGGATATTGCAATTGTGTATATGAAGGTAAATTCATATTAATTTGAAAGTTTACCGCATAATCTGGTAGAAACGGATTTCTTGTACGGACATCATCTTTCGAACAACTTATAATTAATAAAGCTACTGAAAAGAAAAGAATTAGCTTTTTCATGATTAAAGATTTGGAAAACAAATTTAATTAATTAACTTTGACGTATAGAGTAAAAACGAAAATTAATAACATATATTATCAAAGTAAACAAAATCCCGTTTGTTGGGATTTTTTCTATTTTATAAAAATGACGTAAAATTATGAGTAAGGTTTCTTATTACACAGCGGAAGGGCTTAAAAAGTTACGTGACGAAATCGATCAATTAAAAAGTATCGAGCGTCCAAAAGCGTCGCAAGCTATTGCAGATGCTAGAGATAAAGGTGACTTATCTGAGAATGCAGAATATGATGCAGCTAAAGAAGCTCAAGGTTTATTAGAAATGAAAATTGCTAAGATGGATGAAATTTTAGCTAATGCGCGTTTAATCGACGAAAGCCAATTAGATGTTTCAAAAGTTTTAGTTTTATCTAAAGTAAAGATTAAAAATCAAGCAAACGGAATGGAAATGACTTATACGTTAGTTGCAGAAAGTGAAGCAGATTTAAAATCAGGAAAAATATCAGTTACCTCTCCTATTGGAAAAGGTTTATTAGGAAAATCACTTGGAGAGATTGCAGAAATCAACGTTCCAAATGGAGTTTTAAAATTCGAAGTTTTAGAAATTTCTAGAGACTAAGTTATGGCATCAATCTTCACAAAAATAATCAGCGGTGAAATTCCTTGTTACAAAGTAGCAGAGGACGAAAATTTCATTGCTTTTTTAGACATCAATCCAAATGCAAAAGGACATACATTATGTGTTCCGAAGCAAGAGATTGATAAGATTTTTGACATGGATGAAGCGCTTTACGCAAAATTGATGGCGTTTTCATACAAAGTAGCGAAAGCGTTAGAAAAGAGTATTCCTGCAAAACGCATCGGAATGTCTGTAATTGGATTGGAAGTACCTCACGTTCACGTACATTTAATTCCGTTACAAGAAATGCAAGACATTCAATTTAAAAATAAAGTTTCATTATCTAATGAAGAATTTGCTGCAACTGCAGCATTAATCGCATCGCATTTATAACAAAAAAACCTCTTTGTATTTAATTACTTAGAGGTTTTTTTGTAGATAGTTTTATATTTTTTTTGTTCTTAAAAAACTCTTTCTTTACAAAAAAATAAACCATGAAATTATATAAAAATCTATCGTTAATTACAACTACAATAATTCTCACAATAACCTTAACTTCCTGCGTTAATTGTTTGAGAACAAATGATGAAAGTTATTACCTTTCACTTCAAGATAAAAAAATCAATCAGGTTTCTGAACAAGTTCAAAAAAAATATTTAAAAAATAACACATCTGAAGTCACATTCACATTTGAACCCACAAATCTTTTTCAGGAAGATATTAGAGCTTCCAATGACGAAGGTTGTTATTCTGATTGGTGTGAACAATCAACTAATAATATTTATATCGACGGTACTGATAAAACAATCAAATTAAATATTAGAAGTTGCATGAATAATGGATTATTTGAAGTGCATTTTTTTGACAATGCAAATAATTACCACCAATCTTACTATTTAATAAATCAAGAACTACAAGATGTAACAACAATTGCATCTTACAATTCTTCAGTTTCTACTTTTTTAAATTTCACACAAGATTTTCTCTACAAGAATACTATTTATAAGAATGTATTGGTTTTTAAAAGTTGGAATACAGTTGAAACTAATTATATTATAATTGAACCTGATTTTAATTTATTATTATTAGAACATCAAGATGATGAGTACAAATTAATTGAATAAGCAATTATTTTTGTTTTTTGTAGGCAATTTGAATCGTTGTTCCTTTACCGATTTCCGATTTTACTACACGAATTATTCCATTATGATATTCTTCAACAATTCGTTTAGTTAATGAAAGTCCCAATCCCCAACCACGTTTTTTTGTTGAAAATCCTGGCTCGAAGATTTTTCTAAAAAGATTTTTCGGAATCCCTTTTCCTGAATCAATTACATTGATGTAAATATATTTTTCGGTATTCTTTATATTAATAAAAATTGCTCCTTTTCCTTTAATCGCATCTATGGCATTTTTGACTAAGTTTTCAATGGTCCAACTATGAAGTACATCGTTTAAAGGAATAATCACTTCTTCTGCATTGGTTTGGTAATAGAATTCGATTTGTTTAGAAGCACGAGATTTTAAATACTCATACGATTTTTCTGTTTCAGCAATCACATTCAGCGGAACTAAAATAGGGTCGGAACCAATTTTTGAAAAACGGTCAGCAATGGTTTGTAAGCGGTAAACATCTTTCTCAATTTCAGTAATCGTTTGTTCATCTACATTATCCAAACGCATAATTTCAACCCAGCCCAATAAAGACGACAAAGGTGTTCCGATTTGATGTGCGGTTTCTTTGGCCATTCCTGCCCAAAGTTTGTTCTGTGCAGAAACACGACTTGCCTTAAAATAACTTAGAATTAC
>SMEN01000219.1_pt1 | contig 18809 bp, 18 predicted proteins | sample 2456271 | NCBI WGS metagenome assembly SMEN01 (sample SAMN10132593, study PRJNA489261) | soil metagenome | isolation source: day1 control-loamy sand soil ammended with raw manure from dairy cow... | place: USA | collected 2015-04-01 | reverse complement strand
CGCTAAGGATGGTGACCTTCCTACAGAGGACTTTCACCTCATTAGTTCATGCCCATGCTGGGCGTACACAAGGCCAATCACAAACGCCAGCAAGCTGGCTGGACTCGCTACGCTCGCCTGTGTTGGCGGCGTTAGCAGCTGCACTACTCCTTCCGTATCTTGCAGGCTGAGTAAAAAAGAGGTAATTTTTACTCATGGAGGAATTTGAATTTGACGAAGCTAAAAGTCAGGCAAATCTGGATGAGCACGGTATTGATTTCGTCGCGGCTCAAGAGCTATGGAAAGATCCGCATTTGCTGGAAATTAGAGCAAAATCAGAGGATGAGCCAAGGTTTGCACCGATAGGCAAGGTTGGTGAAAAGCACTGGTCGGCTGTCGTCACGTATAGGGAAGGTCGTATTCGTCTGATTTCAGTCAGGCGTTCTCGTAAGAAGGAGGTTGAGTTCTATGAAAGCTAAAGACTTCGATAAAAAATTCGACGAAGGTCAAGAAGATATTATTGAAGACCTTGATTTGTCCACCGCCCGTCGCACTAATCTCAAACAAAAACGAATCAACGTGGACTTTCCCGCTTGGGTCGTAGAATCGTTGGATCGTGAGGCTGCGCGCATTGGCGTTACCCGCCAATCAATAATCAAAGTCTGGCTGGTTGAGCGTCTTCAAGCAGAAGCTGCTAACAAGCCGCTCAATGATGACGCCGTAGACGGTACACATTAGTGGAGCGTTATTTATTGGGCTGGATTTTCTTGTTGCTGCCGAAGTAGAACGCAATATTTCAGAAGGAAAATATCATCAAGGAGAAAGTGCGGTTGTGCAAATCGTAGCATGCAAAACTGCGCAAGGTTAACAGTTTTTTGATTTATGAAATTACACCGCTAGAGCACCGGTAAGCCAGTCTTTGCTGGCTGCCAGCATAAATAACTGAGGAATAAATCATGGGCGATCGCTTAAGGTTTTTTATCAATCGCATCCGTGAGCGCCTATGGGTTAAGCCGCTGGTGTTTTCAGTGTTATCTGCGGTCATAGTTTTTTTGATTAAGATGGTTGATGCCGCAGCTATCGGTCAGTTAGTCCCTGCAATCACTGAGCAATCAATCAAGACCTTACTGACGATTATTACCGGCAGCATGTTAATGATCGCCACCTTTGCCGTGGGTTCGATGGTCTCTGCTTATGCGTCGGCCAGCAATAATGCCACACCGCGTTCGTTTGCTTTGATCGTCGCCGATGACGATTCGCAGAATGCGCTTTCCACCTTTATTGGTGCTTTTATTTACAGCGTCGTCGCGCTGCTCGCCATGGAAAATGGTTACTACGGTGAGGCCGGGCGTTTTGCGCTCTTTGTTTTAACCTTGCTGGTTCTCACAATGGTGATTGTGACTTTTGTGCGCTGGGTGGATCGTATCGCGCGGTTGGGACGGCTGAAGGGAACCATCGAGAAAGTTGAGAAGGCTGCGGCAGCGGCGATTCAGCGCAGACGCTGTGCGCCGACCCTCGGTGGTGTGCCCGCGCAACGCGAGGCTGAGCCTGCCGGGCAAGCTGTGTATAGCGACGCCATTGGCTATGTGCAGCAGATTGATGTTGCTGCTTTGCAACGCTGTGCAGAAAAACTCAAAGTGCATATCACCTTGAGCGCGCTACCCGGCACCTTTGCTGCGCCAGGGCGCGCGTTAGCTTTTATAAGCTCTGATGCCCATGATGTTTTGCCTGTCGACACTGAGCAAATGCGTGCAGCTTTTCTAATTGGTGATGATCGCAAGTTTGAAGAAGACCCGCGTTTTGGCCTGGTGGTGCTGGCCGAGATCGCTGGGCGTGCTTTGTCACCTGCGGTCAATGATCCGGGCACTGCGATCTATATTGTTGGTGTGTTTGTGCGACTGTTGGCGCAGTGGTCGAAGCCTGTTGCTGAGAGTGACAGTGATGCCTGTGAATATGACCGTATCGCAGTGCCGGAGTTATCGAGTGAGGATATGTTTGATGATGCCTTCACTGCCATTGCCCGTGACGGTGCTGGCGCAATAGAGGTCGCGGGACGCTTGCAAAAGGGCTTGGCATCCTTGGCATCTATTGAAAATGAGGCTATGCGCGCTGCCGCACTGCACCATTCACAGATGGCACTTGCCCGAGCCGAAAATGCGCTGCAATTGCCTGAAGACCTGCAAATTGTTCGTGATTTGGCTGGTTTATGCTCAAACTGCAAAGCTGAGTGACTTGGATTAAGGTGGTGGTCGATTTGGGCGGCTGACAGCTTCACATTAAGCGCAATGCGCTTGTGTGAGTGACGGACGTATTAGAAAAACTCATGCTGACGGTGATCCAGTATTCAACGCGAGGATTGGGGTGCCGTGAACTGAGTTTCATTAAAGGGTTGCTGGGCTTTGCAGTGCTATTTAGACAGCCTCGATTGTTGCGCAAGCCGAGGTGAACGCCTGTTGTGTTACAGTGTGGTTGCACGCTTGTTTCAGCGTAGCAAACTCAAATTATAACAGTTAAGGAACATGAATTATGTCCATTCGCATTGATGATATTGCTCCAGATTTTACTGTGGATTCCACCGCCGGCCAGCTCAATCTGCATGAGTGGATTGGTGACAGTTACGCTATTTTGTTCTCGCATCCCAAAGACTTTACTCCAGTGTGCACCACTGAGTTTGGTGCTGTTGCGCGCCTTGCGCCCGAGTTTGCTAAGCGCAAGACCAAGGTGATGGGTGTGTCGGTGGACAGTGTTGAAGAGCACGTAAAGTGGAAGCGTGACATTGAAGCGTTTTCAGGTGCGCCAGCAGACTTCCCGATCATTGATGACACCTCATTAGAAGTGTCTAAATTGTACGATATGCTGCCAGCGGGCGCTTATTTGCCTGAGTCGCGCACAGCAGCGAACAGCGCAACAGTACGCACTGTATTTATCATTGGACCAGACAAAAAAGTACGCCTGACCATGTCGTACCCAATGTCGGTCGGCCGTAACTTTGCTGAAATCCTACGTGCTTTGGATGCGATTCAAATCACTGATGGTGCGGCTCTTGCAACACCGGCTGACTGGGTTCCTGGTGAAGATGTGATTGTCGGCTTAAGCCTCAATGATGAGCAGGCGAAAAAAGAGTTTGGTGATATCGATATTAAATTGCCTTACTTGCGCTTTACTAAAGCACCTGCAAAGTAAGTTATTGAGCTAGCTTGCAGATAAAGAGGGTTGAAAATTTCAGCCCTCTTTTTGTTAGCGGGTAAAGCTGAAGATGCTCGATGGGTGTTGTCGGCTTTGAAGTTTTAAACGTGGTTGGAGTTTCTCGATGAAAAGATTAAAGAATAAAGTTGCCTTAATTACAGGGGCCGGCTCAGGTATGGGTCAAGCTCAGGCAAAGTTGTTTGCGCAACAGGGCGCAAAAGTCATCGCAGCAGATATTAATATGGATGGTTTAGAACAAACCGTTGCCGCCATCCAAGCAGAAGGTGGCGATGCCTATGCTGTGCAGATAGATGTGGCCAAGCAAAGCAGTGTGCAAGCCGGTGTTAAAAGCGGTTTAGACCACTATGGTCAGATCGACATACTGAGCAATACCGCAGGCATACTTGATGACTATAAGCCAACTTTAGACACCTCTGAAGAGCTTTGGGATCGCATTATGGGCGTTAACCTTAAAGGCCTTTACTACATGACTAATGCGGTTTTACCGCAGATGCTGGAGAGAGGACAGGGTGTAATAATTAACTTTGGCTCCATTGCTTCCTTTGTCGCTGGTGGTGGCGGTGCTGCCTATACTGCAGCAAAACACGCGGTAGCAGGTTATACCAAGCAGCTGTCGTTTGATTATGGACAAAAAGGTATACGAGCGAATGTCATTGCCCCCGGCGCAATAGAAACAGGCATGACCAAGGAGATATTTGCCGAAGGAGCTGCAGAGGTGATGGAATCAGTGAATTCTGTGCCTGCAGGACGCTACGGACAGCCGGAAGAAGTTGCTAATTTAGCGTTATTTCTTGCCAGTGATGAAGCCTCATTTATGCATGGTGCCATTATCCCTGTGGATGGTGGTTGGCTGGTCAAATAATACAGTACGCAGAGTATTCTTTGGCTGGAGATCCCCTTTGCAATTAAAGGTGCGTTTGTTGCAAGTTTGATCAAGTCTAGGGTCCGGCAACTTTCAGTAATTGGGTTGGATCTTAACGATTGATTTAAGCCAACCCAATAAGCTCTATTTTCAGGCACAATTGCGGTTTAATTTTTACTAGCGTCTGCTCCAAACGTTGCGAGCCGTTTGGATTGCGGCGTTAGAGTACAAGAGCCACCTTGCTTGAGCAGGGTCAGCTGAGGGCCAGGTCACATTACGTTAACTCATGACATGCAGCCCAGTTGGGCGCTTTGCTCTAAATGCCAAGGGCGTGGGCGGGTTCGTCAGAATATCCGCAAAAAAGCGAAGCTGAGCTATCAGGCAGCTTTGCTGCAGTTTGCACAGCAGGGCGGTATTGCGCCAGAGCGGCCGAAAGCGCATTTATCGGCTTGTCCGAGTTGTCGCGGATCGGGCTTGCAGCCGGCTGCTCATCCTCCAGTGGCCGATACCGAAAGCTATCCAAAGGTGGCGATTATTGGGGGTGGCATTGGTGGGGTGGCATTGGCGGTGGCCTGTTTGCACCGAGGTATTCCATTTACCTTGTATGAGCGTGATCGCGATTTTTCCGCACGCTCGCAGGGGTACGGCCTGACTTTGCAACAAGCCAGCAAGGCCATCGAAGGCTTAGGTTTGTTCACCCTTGAGCACGGCGTGGTCTCGACTCGCCATGTGATGCACAGCAGCGACGGCACAGTATTGGGCGAGTGGGGCGTGAGAAACTGGCAGCATAGCGATGCAACTAAATCCCCTAAGCGCACCAATGTGCATATCGCCCGCCAGTCGTTGCGTTTGGCTTTGCTGCAGCAATTGGCCGCGCATCCGCAGCCGCATAAGGCGATTCAGTGGGGGCATCAGCTCGTTGATCTGCAAGAAACGCCGGCGGGGGTCGAGTTAAGCTTTGTGGTCGAGGGTCAGACAAAAACGGCTCATGCAGATTTAGTAGTGGGTGCCGATGGCATTCGCAGTGCGGTGCGCCACTTGGTTTTAGGTGATGATGCGAGCTCGTTACGTTATCTGGATTGCATGGTGATTTTGGGGATTTGCCCACTCAGTGCGCTCAGCGAGATCGACAGTGAGTTGCTCGACTCAGCCACTGTATTTCAAACCGCCAATGGTCATGAGCGTATCTATATCATGCCCTTTGCAGCTGACTCGGTGATGTGGCAATTGAGTTTTCCGCTGCTAGAAAGTGCAGCTCAAGCCTTAAGTGCTGCAGGGGCTGAGGCGCTTAAGGCGCAAGCCTGTCAACGCGCACAATGGCATTCGCCGATTCCACAGATTTTAGCGGCCACGCCGGTTGCGTTAGTCTCGGGTTATCCGGTCTACGACAGAGCTGTCTTGAGCGCGGATGCATTAGCGAATATAGGCCCCGTGACGTTGCTAGGTGATGCGGCTCACCCGATGAGCCCCTTTAAAGGCCAAGGGGCTAACCAAGCCTTGTTGGATGCATTGTCCTTGGCGCGCATGCTCGTCAAAGGTTGTAGCTTACAGTCAAGCTGGCGCGAGGCGGGCCTACGCAATCGGGTGTTAATGGCGTTTGAAGCGGAGATGCTGGAGCGCAGTGCCGTTAAGGTACAAGACTCAGCTGCTGCGGCAGAGTTTTTACATTCTGAGGTGGTGTTGCATCAAAGCGATCAGCCGCGAGGGCGCTGCTTAAAGGAATGCTGATCTCAGTCGTCCGACACGAGCACAGCCGCTGTAGGTCGCGCATTTATGCTCGACCTACAGCAGGCGATGTCTTCGTAACACCGAAGTCGGACATAAATGTCCGACTTACAAATACAGCAAACCTCGCAGAGACGCAGCGGAGTTTTTAAGCCTTCAGCTCACGGCGTATGATTTCAGCACCGGCGCTTAAGGCATTGAGTTTGCCGCGGGCCACTGCACGGGGTAAAGGTGCCATGCCGCAGTTGGTTGACGGGTAGAGCTTGTCGGCATCGACAAATTGCAGTGCTTTACGCAGGGTGTCAGCGACGTCTTCAGGTGTTTCAATGCTATGGGTGGCCACATCAATAGCGCCGATCATCACTTTTTTACCGCGTATCAGTTCTATCAAGTCGATGGGCACATGCGAGTTTTGGCATTCGAGCGAGATAATGTCGAGACTGGATTTTTGCAGCTTAGGGAAGACTTCTTCATACTGGCGCCACTCAGAACCCAAGGTTTTTTTCCAATCGGTATTGGCTTTAATGCCATAGCCATAGCAAATATGCACGGCCGTTTCACATTTCAGGCCTTCTACCGCTCTTTCTAGCGCGGCAATGCCCCAGTCATTCACCTCATCAAAAAACACATTAAATGACGGCTCATCAAACTGAATAATATCCACACCTGCGGCTTCGAGCTCACGGGCTTCTTGATTGAGGATGACGGCAAATTCCCACGCCAATTGTTCGCGACTTTTATAGTGGGCGTCATACAAGGTATCGACCATGGTCATGGGACCGGGCAGGGCCCATTTAATCGGCTGCGTGGTGTTCTGGCGTAAAAACTTGGCATCGTCAACAAAGACTGAGTTTTTCCGACTCACAGCACCGACCACAGTGGGGACGCTGGCATCGTAACGGTCACGGATTTTAACTGTTTTACGCTTGGTAAAATCAACGCCATCTAAGTGTTCAATAAAAGTGGTGACAAAGTGTTGGCGGGTTTGCTCGCCATCACTGACAATATCAATCCCTGCCTGTTGCTGCTCGTGCAACCAGACCCGTAAAGCATCCTGCTTACCTTCAATTAATGCCTCGCCTTCTAAGCGCCAAGCCGACCAAATGGTCTCAGGCTCGGCTAACCAAGAGGGTTTAGGCAGGCTGCCTGCTGTGGATGTGGGTAGTAAAATGCTCATAGTGGATTCCGTATTCAATTCTTGTAAGAGATACAACTCAAATTCAGGCAGCGTATTGAGCTGACCATTGCTCAAGTAAGGCTTGGTAGGGTTTGATAAAGTGGTTTTCAGTAAATAGCCCTTGCTCAGTCGCAAGCCTGTTGCGTTCTTCGCGGTCATACACAATTTGCGTTAAGGAATGATCTTGGTTGTTTAAGCTGGGTTGGTAGCAGTGTCCAGCCGCCGCGTTGGCATTATAAATTTCAGGACGATAAATTCTCTGAAAAGACTCCATGGTGCTAATGGTGCTGATCAGTTCAAGGTCTGTGTAATCACTGAGCAAATCACCAAAAAAGTGGAACGCCAGAGGAGCGACGCTGTTGGGCGGCATAAAGTAGCGCACTTCTAAGCCCATCTTGTTGAAATATTGTTCAGTTAAAGAAGATTCATTGGGCTGGTATTCTAAGCCAAGGATCGGGTGCTGGTTGCCCGTTCTGTGATACACCTTGTTATCTGAAACGCTGAGGCAGATCACCGGTAGCTTGGTAAAGTTTTCTTGATAGGTGGCTGAGTTGATAAAGCTTTTGAACAGATTGCCATGCAACTCGCCAAAATCAGCCGGCACGCTGAACTCAGCTTGGCCTTTGTTATGCTCTTTTAGCAATACGCTAAAATCATAATCGCGCACATAAGAAGAAAAGTTATTGCCGACCATGCCTTCGATGCGTTTGTTGCTGAGGTGATCAACAACAGTGGTCTGCAAGACTTCAATTGCAGGAAAGCTGCTTTCAGTGCCGAGATGATCAATTTTCATCTCGACAGAAATGATATCGAGCTCAACAGAATAACGATCGCCTTTGGGGTTATCCCAGTGCGCTAAGGCATTAAAACGGTTGTTGATCATCGCTAAGGTATTGCGCAAGTTCTGCTGGCGGCTCTCGCCACGGGCCAAATTCGCAAAGTTGGTCGTCGCTCGGGTGTTGTCTGAGGGATGATAATTTTCATCGAAATCAATGCTGTTGATTGCGAAGATAAAGTCGTTAGCCATGATGCTCTGGTATCCAATTGGTGCGATAAAACCTGAAGGCAAGCCTGCTGTTGTGCGACTTACTGAGGTGCTTGGTCAGTCGTCTGCAGTGCTTGTTCTTGTTTATAGCTCATTAATAATTGCTCTAGCAGTTTAGAGTTGAGAATGGATACATTTATACGTGGATACTGACATGAATAGAAATGATCTTATTTCAGCTGCTACATGAGTAAAGGTCATGATGGGCTGTAAGCCAGCATTCTTATGGCTAAAGGGCGTGCGCGCTTGGCCACTTGGCATCGTTTGCAGCTGTGGCTGTATTGGCGTCTTTGAGTGTTGACATCCTTCACGCCCTAAAGAACGGGAATTGTTACAACGAGACGGCCATGTCCGAGCGCAAGAATGTTCTGAGCCGCATTTATATCGCTTTCGTGGATTTCACCACAGCGATTGACCAGCGTACGGATGAACCTGTGTCGTGCGTCTTTTCTGCGTTTGGCGATTGTGGCGTGGATCGCAGTGGTGCTGGGCGTGACGCGTTTTCTGCGATAAAACTTGACATATTTAGCTCTGATGCCATGATCAATTTTTCTTAAACGAAATTTTTGGAATTTGAGTTATATGGCTAAACCCAGTGTAGAAAGGGCTCCTCAATTCGATATGGCGACTTTTGACTATGCAGAAGTTCAGCCATTCATGTCCCAATATAATGAAACGGATGAAAAAGGTAGATACCTGCATTGGAGTCGACTTAAATGGCGCGTCCCGCAGAAAGATGCAAAGAAAATTTGGTCTGTTATTAAGTTTAAGAGGGTAATGGCTGCAAAGTATATTCAGCTTGCCGATGAAAAAGGTGACCTGTTTTCATATACAACGCCACACTCTATGGAAGCTAAGCTGCATCACGTCATAAAAACTGCTGGCGGTAGTGTCGGGGCTGTTGCTGGCAATGTTGCTTCAGATCATATTCAACGAAAATTTCTAGTTTCATCTTTAATGATGGAAGAGGCCATCACCAGTGCTCAGTTAGAAGGGGCATCCACGACAAGAGAGGTTGCTAAAAAAATGCTTGAGGATGAGCGTGAGCCTGTCGATGAAGATGAAAGAATGATTTTAAATAATTACTTTTTGTTGAGGTATGCAGAAAAAGTTAAGACAGAAGATTTGAGCATAGATTTAATCTTGGAGTTTCATCGGATAGCGACACAGAATACGACTGAGAATAATGTCGTACCAGGTGAGTTTAGAACGGATAATGATATATATGTAGAAGATGATAGAGGTGTGATTGCTCATCAACCACCCTGCTATACATTAATTCCAGAGCGGCTTCAGCGACTTTGCAGCTTTGCAAACGAAGCGCATAAGGGGTTGGCGGGTGGCGTATTTATTGCCCCTGTGATCAAAGCAATCATTCTTCATTTTATGCTGGGTTATGAGCATCCGTTTCGTGATGGTAATGGCAGAACAGCAAGAGCTTTATTTTATTGGTTTATGTTAAAAAATGAGTATGATTTATTTAAGTATGTTTCTATCAGTAAATTACTTAAAGATGATCCTAGAGGCTATGAGTTGTCTTATGTTTATACAGAAAAAGATCAAAATGATCTGACTTATTTTATTGATTTTCAGTTGGATATTATTCTTGCTGCTTTCGATGAGCTAAAACAGTACTTGCGAGTGAAAACGGATGAGTTTAATCAAGTTATAGAGCTGTTGGAAAAGTCCAAATATAATGCTCTTAATTTTGTACAAAAAGACATCTTGAAAAAAGCGACGAAAGAGCCAGGAAGAATATTTACGGTAAAAGAAATCGCAAGCGCCTATGTGATTTCCGGCAATACAGCTAGAACGTATTTAAACGCGTTAGTAAAAGATAAATTATTACTGCAAACAAAAGAGGGTCGCACCCTACTGTACCTCTCGCCCTCAGATTTAAGAGTGAGGCTTAAAGCCAGCTAAATTGTCCAAAAAGCATTAAATACAAACTTTCAACGCGTGGTTTTTTATTTTGGCGGCAGCACAGCCGCTGGTATCAGGGCATTCACTATCACATTGGAGGTTAAGCATATGAGTGGTTTAGACGGTCAGGTGGTTATTGTCACAGGTGGCGCGGCGGGTATCGGCGCTGCGATAACTCTGGAATTGGTTGCACGCGGTGCCGCTGTGGTTGCGGTGGATATCAATGCAGCTGCCGGACGGGCAATAGAGCAGAGTCATCCGCAGCGAATTGTCTTTCTCAATGGCGATATCTCCAAAGAATCAGTGGCCAGCGAGGCTGTGAATTTAGCCGTAGCTAAATTTGGCAAGCTGACGGGGCTGGTGAACAACGCCCATGCCTCCCGCCAGAAACCGCTGTTGGAGCTGACGCCCGATGATTGGGCATTGTCTTTCAACACAGGCTTTAACGCGACCTTGTACTTTATGAAAGCGGCCTATCCGCAGTTGCGTCAATCAGCAGGTGCGATCGTCAATTTTGGCTCGGGCGCAGGTTTGGATGGCCTTGAGTTGCAGGCCAGCTACGCGGCGGCCAAAGAAGCCATCCGTGGTTTGAGTCGGGTGGCGGCCAATGAATGGGCTAAAGACAAGATCCGGGTGAACGTTGTCTGCCCCAAGGCGCTCACCGAAGGGGTGGCGCATTGGAAGGAGAACCACCCTGAAGCCTATCAGGAGGCGGTCGCTCGGGTGCCTTTGGGTTATTTTGGTGATCCGCAAAAAGATATCGCTCCAGTGGTTGCCTTTTTACTCAGCGATGACAGCCGCTATATGACAGGGCAAACTTTGATGGCCGATGGCGGCTCGATCAAACTGCGCTGATTGTTTGAGAAAAAGTACCTCAGTGCTACGCCAGCGGCAGCTCTATATACAATAAATAGCGCGCGCTCAACAACATCGGCCTGTTTGGAAAACGAACAGGCCGATGTGTGTTTGCAGCCAAGGTGTCGCCGGTCTTAATTAGGCTAGTGCGGGACAGCTTTGTGCACTGAAGCTCTCCCAGTGTTAGCGGAAAAAACCGAAGCGCCGTACACACACATCCACATCAAACGCCTGACCAATGGCCACCACGGCAATGCTTCTGATCGTTGCAGGTTGCAGTTCAGCCTCGGTGCGGTGCGCCTGCAGTTGCTCGTAGGGCAGAATAAAGCGCGTCCAGTGCGGCTGCACCGCTAAGCTGCAGCGAAAGGATTGCCAAGGCCGCGTCAGCTGAGTGGTTTTGACGTGCAAGTTATAGTCGTGTGCAGTGCCGTACAGCTCAATAAATACGCCTCGGTAATCCGTATGCAACTCGCTCGGCGGGATATCAAGCTTCATCTGCACAAAGCCGCCGTTGTTATCCAGACGGGTGCGGCCGACTAAACAGCTGCAATTTGAGCCATAACGCACGTTTTGCTGCAGTTCGGCGCTGGATACGCCGCCCATCACTTGATCGCTGATCACCAGCCAAGGTGAAGGCTGATCCTGAGTGGATCGATAGACATCAATCAGTTGTTCTTCAGCGATGGCGGGGCCATGGATTGTTAGATTTTCATGCATCAGTTGCAAGCTCTCTTGTCAAAAGGCAGAAATTCCGGAGATTAAAATCACCTCAACAGCCGGAATAGTTTGATTGACAGGCTAACAGCTCAGGGGATTTGTTAGTATGACTGCTTTCATTCTCATCACCTTAAGTCCTGAATCATGAATGCGCCTTTTAAACTGCGGCCGTACCAGCAGGAAGCCGTGGCTGCCACGTTAAAACACTTCCGCAAATCCGCTGACTCGGCAGTAATTGTCTTGCCCACCGGTGCCGGTAAAAGTTTGGTGATTGCCGAGCTGGCGCGTTTGGCGCGGCGTAAAATATTGGTGGTCACGCACGTTAAAGAGCTGGTGGAGCAAAATCACGCCAAGTACCAAAGCTATGGCGTGCAGGGCGGTATTTTCTCCGCGGGATTAAAGCGTAAGGACAATCAGCATCAGGTGACTTTTGCCAGTGTGCAGTCGGTGGCGGCCAATCTTGAGCAATTCAAAGATGAATACTCCCTGATTATCATCGATGAGTGCCACCGGGTCAGCGGGGAGGAGGACAGTCAGTATCAGCGGATTATTGAGCAACTGCGGCAACATAATACAGGCCTAAAAGTGCTAGGGCTGACCGCCACGCCCTATCGTTTAGGCATGGGCTGGATTTATCGCTATCACTATCGCGGTTTTGTCCGTAGTGAAGAGGACAAGCCTTTTGTGCACTGCATTTATGAGCTGCCGTTGATTTATATGATCAGCCGCGGCTATCTGACCAAGCCTGATTTAGTTGACGCTACTGTGGCGCAATATGATTTCTCCGCGCTGGCGCAGAACCGCTTTGGCGAATACGCAGAAAAAGATGTCAATGAGCTGCTCGGTAAACACCAGCGCGTGACCCGCGCCATTATTGAACAGGTGATGGAGTTAGCAGTTGAGCGCCAAGCAGTGATGATCTTTGCCGCGACTGTGGATCATGCTAAAGAAATTACCGGTTATCTGCCGCACGAGCAGACCGCTTTGATTACTGGCGCGACCGATCAGGGTGAAAGGGATACGCTGATTCAGCGTTTTAAGCAGCGCCAATTAAAGTATCTGGTCAATGTCTCGGTACTTACCACTGGCTTTGATGCGCCGCATGTGGACTTTATCGCCATCCTGCGTCCGACCCAGTCGGTCAGTTTGTACCAACAAATTGTCGGTCGTGGTTTACGTTTGGACGAAGGTAAAAAAGACTGCTTGGTCATTGATTACACCGGCAATAATGTTAATTTGTATCACCCTGAAGTGGGGGAGAAGAAACCCAATTCCGACAGTGAGCCAGTGCAGGTGCTGTGCCCAGGCTGTGGTTTTGCCAATATCTTTTGGGGTAAAACAGACGCTGCAGGGCAAGTGATTGAGCATTACGGCCGTCGTTGTCATGGGCTGTTGGGGTGGGATGAAGAAAATGAGACAGCAGCGCACGAGCAACGCCCTGAGCAGTGTGATTACCGTTTTCGCTTTAAGGAATGTCCGCACTGCGGCAGCGAAAATGATATCGCCGCGCGCAATTGCCAGCAGTGTAAAAAAGCCATTATTGATCCTGATGATCAGCTGCGTGATGCGCTGAAACTCAAGGATGCTATGGTGATCCGCTGTGCGGGAATCACCCTCAATGCCAATGACAGAAATAACACAAGCAAACTGAAAATCACCTATCACGCCGAAGATGGCGAGGAACTCTGTGAGTCCTTTGATTTCAGTAAGCCGGCGCAACGCAAGGTGTTCAATAAGCTCTTTGGTCGGCGTTTAGCCAACGGCCAAGCGCCGCAAGAATTCAGCAGGCTGGACGAAGTGCTGGCGATGCAAGCCGTATTACCGGCTCCAGACTTTGTCATTGCGCGTAAGAAAAAACACTACTGGCAGGTGCAAGAGCGGATTTTTGATTATCAGGGCAGCTACCGTAAGGCCTATGAAGCTTGAATTCTGCTGGGGTGAATCCTTGAGAAAGCCACTCAATAGCGGTATTGGTTTTATGATAAGTGCGCCATGCCAGCGATTTTGTGCTGAGCATCCAGAACAACTAGCAAGGCAAGGGATTTTAAGGAGCAAGAATGGCTATACCTGCAGCGTTAACCGAAGAGCAGATTTACCACCGTTGTCCGCTGGAAAAACTGGCGTTTGTAACCACCGAAGAATTGGCAGACCTTGAGTTGCCCTTTGGTCAAGCGCGTGTACTGCGCGCGCTTGAGTTTGGGGCCAGCATAGCTGCCAGTGGTTTTAATCTCTTTGTCTTGGGGCCCACGGGTGCGGGCAAACATGAGCTGGTCAAGCGCTTTTTAGCCACGCACGCTGCTACTCAGACGGTGCCTTCGGATTGGTGCCATGTCTTGAATTTCCCGCAGCCGGATAAACCCAATGCCATTGAGTTGCCGGCGGGTCAGGGTCGAGTCTTCAAAAATGACATGAGTGATCTGGTCAGCGAGCTGAAAATACTGGTACCAGCAACCTTCGAAAGTGAGGCGTATCAGTCGCGTATTCAGGCCTTGCAAGAGGAGGTCAATCGTCGCCAGCAGAGTGCGCTGTCGGTTATTCAGCAAGAAGCCAACGCCAATAATATTGCCATGCTCAGCATGCCCGAAGGGTTTTCTTTTGCGCCAATGCGTGATGGCGAGGTGATTGAAGCCGAGGCCTACCAAGCCCTCTCCGATGAGGAGAAAGAGCTGATCGAAGCTAAGGTGGAAGAACTGCAGAAACAGCTGCAACAAGCGGTTCAGCAAGTGCCCCGTTTGCGTAAGGAAGTACGTGAGCGTATCCATGCACTGAATGCAGAAATGGTACAGCTGGCGCTGGGCGGTCCCATGGGTGAGTTGCGTGAGAAATGGGCTCATTTGCCTGCGGTGGTTGCCTATCTGGATGCCGTGCGTGAGGATGTGGTTGAACATGCGGAGGCGTTTCAGGAGAGTGAAAATGCTGCGTCTAACGGCTTGCTGAAACGCTACAAGGTCAACCTGCTGGTCGATAATGCCGACACCCGCGGCGCGCCAGTGGTGTACGAAGATCTACCCACCCATCAACATCTGACTGGGCAGATCGAGCACAGAGCCTACCAAGGTAACTTGTATACCGATTTTACTCTGATTCGTGCCGGCTCCCTGCACCGCGCCAACGGCGGCTATCTGATTCTGGATGCACGCCGGATTCTGAGCCAACCACTGGCTTGGGAGAGCCTAAAGCGAGTGCTTTTCTCCGGTAAAATTCGTATTGAATCGCTGGAACGTTTGTATGGACTGGCGAGTACGGTCAGTCAGCAGCCGGAGCCGATTGCGCTTAGCCTGAAGGTGGTGCTGCTGGGCGAGCGTATGTTGTATTACCTCTTGTCCCATTACGACCCAGACTTTCTTGAGCTGTTTAAGGTGGAAGCAGATTTTGAAGACGATCTGGCGCGGGATGATGACAGCTACATGCTCTATGCGCGCATGATTGCCACTATGGCGCGTGCGTCCAAATTAAAGGTGCTGGATAAGGCTGCGGTGGCGCGGGTGATTGAACATGCCAGCCGTTTGGCCAGCGACCAGAAAAAACTGACTGCCCATGATCGGGTGCTGAGTGTTTTACTGGCCGAAGCCAATCATTGGGCGGGGCAGGCAGGAGCAGACTGCATTGGTATTGAGCATGTACAGCAGGCCATTGATGAGCGCGAGTATCGGGCCAGCCGTATTCGTGAGCGCAGTCTTGAGCACATTCGCCGTGGTGTGGTGATGATCAGCACCCAAGGTGAGCAGGTGGGGCAGGTCAATGGTCTGTCCGTATTGCAAGTTGGCGCCACTCGTTTTGGTCAGCCCTCGCGGATAACGGCCACCGCGCGTCCGGGTAAAGGGCAGGTGGAGGATATTGAGCGAGAAGCTAAGCTGGGTGGGCCGATTCACAGTAAGGCGGTGATGATTTTATCGCGTTTTCTGGCCAGCCGTTATGCACCTATGAGTGAGCTTTCGCTGTCGGCCAGTTTGGCCTTCGAGCAGTCCTACGCTGGAGTGGAGGGTGATTCCGCCTCGGTAGCGGAAACCTGTGTGCTGTTATCGGCGATTACCGGCGTACCTTTATTGCAGTCGCTGGCGGTGACCGGTTCGATGAACCAGCACGGCGAGGTTCAGGCGGTGGGTGGGGTGAATGAGAAAATCGAGGGCTTTTTTAATGTGTGCGCACAGTCGGGTGGCGTCAAAGGTCAGGGCGTTTTGCTTCCTGCCAGTAATGTCGAGCACCTGATGCTGAATGAGCAGGTTCGCGAAGCCGTGCGGGAAGGGCGCTTCAATCTGTACCCGCTCAAGCATATCGATCAGGCCATTGAGCTGCTAACGGAGATGCAGGCAGGGCTGGCCGATGCTGACGGGGTGTACCCAGAGCACAGCTTTAACCGACGGGTGGCTGATCGACTGGCAGAATTTGCTCGCGTGCAGCAGAAAAAAGATCAAGCTCAGGGGAATACTAACGGCGACAAGGGCAACGACTGACACACCAATAGCGCCAATGCCGGCTGGTCGTTCAGGCAGTCCTGCACTGGCCGGCAGCGCTGCGCCCTGATCAAGGATTTTTCCTCTATAATCAGCGATTTAATTGACCCTCTCGGACGCGCACTATGATCCTCTCACCGCATCGTTTGTACTCCTTTCGCCGTTGCCCTTATGCGATGCGCGCTCGACTTGGGATTCTATTTGCCCAGCTGCAGGTCGAGCTGCGCGAGGTTGTGCTGAAAAATAAGCCGGAGCAGATGCTGGCGATCAGCCCTAAGGGCACTGTACCTGTGTTGCAGTTGGCGGCAGAGGGCCGCGCTCAGGGGCGGGTTATCGAGGAAAGCCGAGAGATTCTGCAATGGGCGCTTGAGCAAAATGATCCGCAGGGTTTGTTAAATACCGATTTAGCCCACGCCAATGCCTTGATCGAAGAGAACGATAATGAGTTTAAACACTGGCTCGATCGCTACAAATACGCCGATCGTTATCCCGAGTTCAGCCCGCTAGAGTACCGCCAGAAAGGCGAGGTGTTTTTGCAGCAGTTAGACAGTTTGCTGGCGCAACACCGCTATCTGCTGGGGGACAAGATCAGTATTGCTGATATTGGCATCCTGCCTTTTGTGCGGCAGTTTGCCCATGTTGATCAGGGCGTCTTCTACAGCTTGCCCTATCCGCATCTACAGCAGTGGCTCAGGGCTTGGCTGGAACATCCAGGGTTCAAACAGATCATGAGCACATACCCCGCGTGGCAGGAGGGTGATGAAAGAGTGGTGTTTCCACGGGGCAGCCAGTTAAACTTCTTAACTGAGTCGCGGGCTTTTCTTGGCGCGGATTCATTCAAACATTAAGCGAACGCCATTCTTGGAACATACTTATGCAAGTTGTCAATATTTACGCTGCGTTTGCGGCGCTCTTGGCCAAGATGTCGTCTACTGGACTCGATACTTCAAACAAGCTGGCGCCGCACTCAGCGCTCAGTTTCTTGGACTCAGTGCTGCGTGGCATTGGCCAGGTGATGCTGCAGAACAATAGCTATACGGGTTTGATTTTTCTTGTAGGTGTTTTTTACAGTTCAGTGGCTTCAGGTTTTGCTGTTCTGATTGGAACACTGGCGAGTACCGCGACAGGCATCCTGCTTGGAACAGATCGAGCCGATGTCAGGGCTGGATTATTCGGCTTCAACGGTGCGCTGGTGGCGATTGCATTAGTGTGTTTTCTTGAACCAAGCATTTTGGTATTTGGCTATGTTGTGCTTGCTGCAGCATGCACCACGGTCATGATGTCTGCGCTAATGACATTTCTCGATAAGTGGGGCATTCCTGCGCTGACGGCCCCCTTTGTTTTAACCACTGTATTGTTTGTCTTGGCCTGTGCACGTTTTGGCCGACTGCAATCCACAGGCATTCTGCCAACAGCGGGGCTGCCAAAAGCTGCAACGGTTGAGGGTATTGTTACTGCGACGACCCTCGGAGAAGGTTTGTTTAGCGGGATTGCGCAGGTGTTTTTTCAGGGCAGCGTCATAACCGGTATTATATTTGCCGTTGGCCTGCTTATCAGTTCGCGTGCAGTCTGTGGCGCAGCACTCTTGGGCTCACTTGTCGGGGCACTGGTTGCATGGGCGATGGGGGCTGCTGAACCCGCGATCAACTCTGGCGCTTTTGGTTTTAATTGTGTCCTTACGGCCATTGTATTTAGTCGCGGCTTCTTCGTAGTAAATACCGCTTCTATAACCTATGGACTGCTGGCTGTGGTTGTGACGGCTATTGTGTTTGCTGCGATGTCGGCTGCGCTGGAACCTTTAGGAATGCCCGCTCTGACATCTCCATTTGTACTTGTTGTGTGGCTGTTTTTACTGGCGAGTCCGCGCTTTTTACGTGTTCGTCTGGCGGCAGGGTGATGATAAGATTCTCAAGTACCGCTCCGGGCAAAACGGTTTTTACTGTAGGCGCTAAGGCGCACTCTTTAGTTATGTATTAGAACGATGAGATCGAAATGACCCCCGCAATCAATGTCGCTAAGAAAAACAAAGTTGCCCATAACATCCATACCTACTCGCACGATGAATCCAGTGAATCCTATGGGCTGGAAGCCGCCGAGAAAATGGGTGTGCCGGGGCAAAGGGTTTTTAAAACCTTGGTTGTGCTGCTCGACAATAAGGATTTAGCTGTTGGCGTTCTTCCGGTGTCATCGATGCTGAGTATGAAACTGATCGCAAAAGCTGCCGGCGCTAAGAAGGCTGTGATGGCAGATAAGTCTGATGTGGCGCGTTCGACAGGCTATGTGCTGGGCGGGGTCAGCCCACTGGGGCAAAAGAAGCGCCTTAAAACTGTGATTGATCGATCCGCCAAAAACTATCCCACCATCTATGTCAGTGCCGGGCGCAGAGGGCTAGAAATAGAGTTAAGTCCTGATGATTTAGCAAAACTCACCAGCGGCGTACTGGCTGAAATTTGTCAGTGAGCCGGCTTCGTATTGGATGCTCAGCGCAGATCAGCAGCTTTCCAGTCGAGCCTCGCCATTGATTTAAAACCATGTGCCGTAAGGCTCTGGCTGCAACTGTCTCCAAAGGCTATTCCTCTACCTTTAAGAGGCTGTCGCGAAAGGCATGCATGCCCACGCCTGATGACAGGCAATTTGCGCTTTTTCAGGAATTGCCAGCCTCATCACCTCCGCCCCACCGAGTGACGACAACCTCATCAGGAAGACGCTTCAAGCAGGGGGACGCTAAGGCCATTTTCTTGGGCATGATGCCACTTGAGGATCAGCTTTTTATGGGCTCACTGCTTGGGATGTCAGGGCTCATCCTGTCGATGACAGAAAAAGATCGTAACTACCCGGATGAGCGCAATTGAATCGTCCTGTCAT
>SMEN01000215.1_pt1 | contig 18819 bp, 18 predicted proteins | sample 2456271 | NCBI WGS metagenome assembly SMEN01 (sample SAMN10132593, study PRJNA489261) | soil metagenome | isolation source: day1 control-loamy sand soil ammended with raw manure from dairy cow... | place: USA | collected 2015-04-01 | reverse complement strand
ACATCGATCGGAAACGCAACGCGCTCGCGCACGGCAACCGGCGCGGACACATGATTCAGACCGAAGGTTAGAACATCTACAGACATGAGCAGTACAGGCTATAGCCCCGAAAAGACCAATACAGGCGACCTTGCCTTAGCAAAGCGCATGAAACTAAAGTGATTTTACGCCGCAAGCGGTGGTTTTGCCAAAAATGTTACTTGAATTGCCTTTTTGTGATTACAATTGCTCTCCTTTATGCAGCCAACTTTTCGCTGAGAAGGGCCTGCCCCTAGGGACACGACCTATTTGAAGTCGAAAAGATGCATAAAATTTTTGTTGTTCTATGCGCACAAATAAAAAAACGTGGTATAGTTCTATTTTTACCGAGCAGTACATGATGGCCTGGTAGCTCAGTCGGTAGAGCAGAGGATTGAAAATCCTTGTGTCGGTGGTTCGATTCCGCCCCAGGCCACCAACCAAATTCAAACAAAAAGCCCAGTCAAACGACTGGGCTTTTTTTTTTCTGCTCTAGCTTGATGACTACAAGCTAGAGCAGCAAGACTTATACGTAGGCAGATTCATGGCGCTTCAGCCCCAAGGTTCAAAGCGTCAAGCCAGCAATAGTAAGAGCTAAGCCACCCTCCCTACGCTTCGCACCCTTTTAGCTGCGCTGATACTGCAAGCAACGTCCCTTGTAAGACATTTCCTTGCCCTCGGGCGACATGATGGGTCTGTCCCCCAAGCACACTTGCTGCACAAGCTCGAAACCATAGAGTGCCATTTCCTGGGTGAATTTACTGCGATGCCCACGATCCGGATCAACCATCCAGACCTCGGCCTGCTCTTTGGCTCGCACATTCACCAAGTCCGCCAATTGCGCGGGGGTGCTGCGTTCATAAAGCAAATCGCTGCCCACGATCATGTCATAACGTTGATGGGCAGCACTCAAGCCTAAAGACAGCAACAACTCGGGACTGGACTGTGCGCCCCACTGTGCGTGAACATACGGCAAGTCCGACAAGCCATTCAAGGCCTGATTCAGCTTCAAGAAATGGGGAACCATAGGGTGACAATCGCTGGCGTGAATCTGCACGCCGCGCTTATGCATCAACAAGCTAGTCAGGCCTAAGCCACATCCCAACTCCAAAATGATTTCACCTGCCCGGACAGGGCGGTTTTTCAGCTTGCGCGCCAACTGAATGCTGGAAGGCCAAACCAGGCCAAATAAAGGCCACACAGCTGGATCTATCCCCAGCGCCTGTGCATGCCCCAATGGATCTGCATACTGCATATGATCGGCCAAAGAACGAATATGCAAAGATTCTTTGGGGGAGATTCGTATATGCTGAAGACGCGTTTTCAGCGTAGAAGAACTGGATGAGGTAGAACCATTTAAGTCAGACATAATCCGATGATCGGCTATATCCAGACAAAAAGCGAATTTTATTGAATTTTGCAGTGGTTTAAACTAAAGATGGCAAAAATTAAACGAATTTCGAATTTCCGCTTCATAAGGATGGCTATTGTTCAAAGACCTGATTGACGACCTGAACGACCACTCTATCGTGGAACCCGACATCTTTCTGGACGTCCCCTTCGTCCCCAGTGATGACCTGGTTATCGACACCATGTTGCAACTGGCCGGCGCCGGACACAAAGACGTGCTGTATGACTTGGGCTGCGGCGATGGCCGCATTGTCATCACGGCTGCCAAAAAATATCGCTGCACCAGCATCGGTGTGGAATTGGACCCGCTACGCATTGCAGACGCCATGGAGCAAGCCGGCCAGGCAGGCGTAGAGTATCTGGTGGATTTTGTCGAAGAGGATCTGTTCACTGCAGATTTCAGCCAAGCCAGTATCGTCACGCTCTACTTGATGGACACCATTAACGCGATACTGCGCCCCCGGCTATTGCAAGAACTGCGTCCAGGCGCCCGCATTGTGTCGCACGCCTTTGATATGGGTGACTGGCAGGCAGATGAGATTCTGTATGTGGGCGGCATCAAAATCTACAAATGGATTGTGCCTGCCCAGGTTGCGGGCGAATGGGAATGGGAAGGGCTGGACGGAACGGCTTATAGGCTGGAACTCAAGCAGCGCTATCAAAATGTTCGCGGAAAGATCTGGATGAATGACAAACCCGCCTTGATCGATAGCATCGACCTGTCCGGTGGCAGTCTGGAACTGGGCGTACAAGCGACAGAATCATCGCCGCTAATTTGGTCCACTTTGTATTTTGACCACCAAGAACTGCTCTCCGTAGAAGAGGCTGCCTGAAGACCTCAGGCAGCCTCTTTAGAAAGTCATGCCCTGGCAAACTGCCAGGGCGAATGATTTAGAACTGGTATTTCATCGTCAGCATGATCTTTTGCGGCGCACCATAAAAGCCCTGCGAATCCGACACCAAATCTACATACTTCTTGTCGAACAAATTATTCACATTCAGCTGAGCCGACAAACTAGGCGAGAAGCGGTAGTTGGCCATCACATTGGCCAACAAAACAGAACCTTGCTCACGGCGAGCCTCTACATTTGGGGCCACCGTTCTATCCACATACACGTGACTACGCCACTGCAGGCCACCACCTACGGACAATTTGCCTTCGGTGCCCGGCACCACATAAGACGTCTGCAAATGAGCTAAGTTCTGTGGACGGAAGGGCTGAAACGCTCCACCCTCGGCATTGCGCACCAAAGTGCGGCTAAAGCCCGCCGATACCTGCCAGCCTGGCTGAATTTCACCGGACGCTTGCAACTCAAAACCTTCACTGGTGATGCCTTTGGCCCCACGATAGGCAAAGTCTGGGGAGCCGGGTACGGTTTTGTCACCATCCTTCTCTGCCACATTATCTTGCTCGATACGGAACAAGGCGACCGACGTGTTGAGCCTGCCCTCAAAGTGCTCAGCTTTCAGACCTAACTCGTAGCTCTTGCCTTGTACCGGGTCCAGGTAACCACCACTGGCATCCCGATAGGACTGCGGCTGGAAGATATCGGTATAGCTGGCGTAGGCCGTGTAGTTCTCATTAATGTCATACAACAAGCCCGCATAGGGCGTAAACACATGATGATTCATGGTGTCGTTACCCGCTATGCGCTTCCAATTGGTTTGTCGGCCACCCACAATCAGTTTCAGCGAATCACTTAGCGACAAGCGCAGTGCCCCATAGACTGCATTCTGGCGGGTTTCCTGCTCTCCCAATGCCTGAAAGTCTCCCCATGCGGGCTCTGGATAAGAACCATCCCATTGGTAGATATTACCGACCGGCGTATTGCCTAGCGGCGCGTGATTGCCAAAGCTATAAAAGGCTTTGCTGCCCATCAGCCCAACAAAGGCCTCATGCTCCTGACCGAAGGCCTGAAACGGGCCAGACAACTCCAGCGAACCGCTGTTCTGGTCGAACTCTTGGTGCGAGTTATTCAACAGGCTGCTCATCCCTAGCCCGGTGACGGGGTCAGGATGTCCCATCAAATAAATCAGCTTGGAATCGTATTTGCTTTCCAGCCGGCTCACAGTGGCCTTCAAGGACCAGCCGTTCGCAAAGCGATGATCCAGACCGGCATAAAAAGTATTGCTGGTGGTGTCCCAGCGGGTCCAGTCCGCACCGATGCTGAACGAACGACGCCAATCCAGATCTTGCCCCTTGTTATCCAGAGTAGGCAGCCCGCCCCAAGTCACGCCCGTAGGACGTTTAGCCTGATGCTCTACACCCACACGGAAGGTTGTGTCAGGCGTCAGATCAGCCTCTGCCGTCGCCAACCAGGCGCGATTGCGGGTGTGGTAGCGGTCGATATAAGAATCACGCTCTTCCATCATCCCGGCCACGCGTGCCCGTACGGTGCCGTCCTTATTCAGCGGCGTAGAAAGATCAATTGTGGCGCGGTGGTGATCCCAAGAGCCAATGCCCACCGACGCCGAGCCCGTGAACACATCACTGCTGGCACGCTTGCGCACCATATTGACCGAAGCACCGGGGTTGCCAGCACCGGTCATCAAGCCGGTAGCGCCACGCACGATCTCAATACGGTCGTACAGAATAGGGTCGAAATTAGAGGTTCCAAAAAAGTCGTTTTTTGTCTCAATCGATACCCCATCGTATTGATAGTTATCGACGTAGAATCCGCGCGAGTAAATGTCCGTACGGTCAACATCCGACATCGTGGAGGCAATCCCCGTCACGGTGCGGAAGGTGTCACCCAAGGTGGTCAGATTCATGTCATCGATCTGCTGTCGGGTCACAACACTGACGGACTGCGGAGTCTCGCGAGGTGACAGCCGCAAACCTGTTGCAGCTGCTGTCGCCTGCACGGCGTAAGAACCCGAGCCCTCTGTAGACAAAGTACGACCCACTACGCGTACCGGTGCCAATTGAGTCGTATCCCCCTGCTGCGGGCGCGACAAGGACACATTACTGCCCTTGCGACGGAACTCCAGACCCGAGCCTGCCAGCAAACGGCTCAATGCCTGATCGGCCGTCAAACTACCGGCCACATTGGGGGCACTCATGCCTTTGACCAGCTCAGGCAGATAGAAAATCTGCAATCCTGCCTGCGCCCCCAGCTTTTCCAGCGCTGCATCTAAAGGCTGGGCGGCAATACTGATCGCAACCGGCGCTTCTTGCGCCTGAACACTGGGTGCGTGCAAGCCAAAGGCAAGAAACAAAGAGAAGGCGAGCGTATTTAGGCCAATCAAAGTTGTGCCTCGGCGCGTCGAGGCGGTGGAGATAGCGTGCTTGTCCAGCATGAATGGAGTTCCAAAAAATTAGTACGCGCAGGTGCGCAGATGCCCTTGGCCAAGGCTCAAAAAGGCCTTATTCCAGCGCTGGAACAGCAGGCCCCCATAAGTAAGACGCTGTGGGCAAAAAATTTCCGGAATGATTCTCACTGCCCTTTTTGATACAAAATGTATCTAAGACATGCCGCAGCAGATTGGGCTTGCAGTAGGGGCTCTAAGAAAAGACGAGTACGCTGGGACGATCAGATGACCATCAATGATTGATCTGGCTTTCCTGCTGCCAGCTTAAGAGGCAGCCAAACGCAATGCCCTAGCAACCGACATCACACACTATTGCGCCATTAACAAGGCACTGCCATCAGCCTGACGAACGACCTGTACAGGGGCAATGTCCGGCAAGATATCCAGCGCCGCAGCTGGCTCTTCAATGCTGAGCGTGCCGGAGATACGCAATTTGGCAATTTGCGGGTCAGCCACACGCAAAGCGTGGTCCAGATAACGGTTCAGCTCAGAGGCGACGGTAGACAAAGGCACATCACGAAAAACAATCCGTCCTTGCTGCCAAGCGGTCATTGCTTCAACACGCTCCTGCGGCAAGGCGGTCAGGCCATGGCTTGATGCGCGGCTTATTTGCCCCGCGCTCAGCAAGACCTTGTCCCGTCGCCACCAAGGCCCCGTAGACAATTGCACCGCCCCTTCCCGCACGGCCACCGTCACACGATCAGGGTCGCGTCGAACATTGAATTGCGTTCCTGTCACCAGCACCTGTGTCTGTCCTGCGTCCACAGAGAACGGTCGGCTTTTGTCAGGTTGCACCTCAAACAGCGCTTCACCACGCAACAGTTCCACAGTACGACTCGACTCATAAAACGCAATGTGCACTTTTGTATCGGTATTCAGATCCAGCGTAGAGCCATCGGGTAGCTGAAGCTGCCTGCGCTCTCCCCGGGCCGTGACGAATTGCTGTGAAAAAACAGGTTTTTCTGCCCACAAAGGGCGGCTGATCCAGGCACCAGCGGCCACGCTTGCGAATGTCGCTCCTGCGCCCAGCAAGACGCGCCGCCGCGTAAAGCGCTGCGGTTCCTCTGCCCGGCTATCCATAATGGCCCGCATCTGATCTTCTGGCAGGTAATCAGCCACCAGCCAGACCTGTTGCAAGGAACGATATTCACGTTCGTTCGCCGGATCTCGCGCTAACCAGACGTCCCGCTCACGCTGCTCGTGCGGCGCCAAGGCACCCAGCTGCTCCCTGGAAAACCAGTCCAGGGCTTGTTCTCGCGGCAGGTTAGAGGCAGTGACGTTATCGTTTTTAGGCATGGCTCGCGTCGCAAAGGACACAGGGCAAGAAAACGAGCCCTTCACTAATAAGACGTTTTGACATAGGGAAATCCGGAATCAATGGGGGGCATAGTTTTGTAACTTTTCTTGAAGATGCCTCAAGGCCCGTTTCATATATTTTTCCACTGAGCTGGGCGTCAGATCCAGCCTCTGTGCGATTTCCTTTTGTGTATAGCCCTCTATTTTGTTCCATAAAAAGACTTGCTGGCACTTCAAGGGCAATTCCTGCAGAGCTTGCTGCATGGCGTGGCTAAGCTGGGCCATACGCAAGTCACTGTCCGGGCCGGACTGCACCGGGTGCTCGTCCTCGCGCAAGTCGTGCAGCGGCAAAACCTCATGGCGCGCCTGCCGACGGATTTCATTAATCAATTGATTTTGCGCACTGCGGTACAGATAGGCTTTTTGATCCAAGGCCGCTGCATGCTCACCACGCAGCAAACCCTCGATCGAGTCCTGGGCAGCATCTTCCGCATCCTGTGGCACAGAGCTTTTTTTCGCCCACGACCCGATCAGCCCGCTGTACAGAGCGAGCCAGCCTTTTTTGGACGTGGGTTGGCGGGACATGGCAAATGCGAAAGACAAATATCGGATGAGTCGAACATATTAACAATAATTCTCATTTCGATATAGAAAAGTGCGTGCTATTTGCTCATCCGCCTCACTCCTCAACTGTCCTGTCTGGGGCAGCGGATACAAGGCGCCTGAAGCTGGCTCTGCCCATGTTGAGCCACCAACAAAACGAGAAGTAAGAAGCCATCAACAAGCCTGCTTTCAAACTCAAAAAAAAGCCCTGAACCGGTGCAAACCCATCCAAACGCACTTTACTGACAAAGGGAAACGTCTCTTAACGGCAGACTGCGCATGCAATGCTAGGCTGGTCTAACACTGTTTACTCAGCAAAGGAGTCAGCCTAATGCGTTTTTCCTCCCTTCAAGCACGATGCGCAGCGGCCTTGGTCGCCGTGGGCGCGACCCTTGCCTTGTCTGCCCCGTCCTTGGCCGATGTCATCATTCCCATGAATGTGGCCAATCAAGATGGAGCCGGTGAACAGATCGGCCAAGTCTCGGTGCGTCAGACAGAACACGGTCTGGTCTTCACCCCGGATCTGAAAAAACTTAAGCCGGGCGTGCATGGTTTTCACGTCCACGAGAACCCCAGTTGTGAGCCTAGCGAGAAAGACGGCAAAGTGACTCCTGCCGGAGCGGCAGGCGGCCATCTGGACCCTGATAAAACAGGCAAACACGGGTTCCCCTGGGGTAATGGACACCTGGGTGATTTACCCGCCTTGTATGTACAGGCTGACGGCAGCGCGGATACACCTGTGCTGGCTCCACGCCTGAAGTCTTTGGATCAAATCAAGGGGCGCGCCCTGATGATCCACGAAGGCGGTGACAACCACTCCGACCACCCTGCTCCGTTAGGCGGCGGTGCCGGGCGCGTTGCCTGCGGAGTGATTAAGTAAGCAGTCTTAACACCTCAACCCTCTCAAGGAGATGCTATGAACGAAACAATTGAGTCTTCCTTTGAACATCTGCAAGAGATCATCAAGGACATCCGTTTTGCGATGTTTGTCACCCATGCGGCCAACGGTGAACTGCACGCCTGGCCCATGACAAGCCAGAAAGCCAAAATGGGATCGGAACAAGAAGGCTACGAGCATGACAAGCTGTGGTTCTTCATGTCTCGCAGCAGTGATGCGGTCAGCAATCTGACCGTCAATCCACATGTGAATGTGAGCTACGCAGACCCTAAAAATGACACGTATGTATCGGTGTCGGGCATGGCCAGATTGGTCGATTCCATGAACCAGAAAGAACGCTTCTGGAACAGCATGACTGAAGCCTGGTTTACCGAAGGCATTACCGACCCGGATCTGGCTCTGGTATGCGTACAGATCGACGGCGCTGAATACTGGAGCGTCAAGGAGGGCAAGCTGAACCAGATGGGCAAAATGCTCAAAGCCACCCTGATGGGCGAGTCCCTGACGGAAATCGGCGAGCACGGCAAGATCAGCCAAGGCCATAAACCCACCTTGTAGGTCGCGGCCAACCTGCAAAAATAACAAGCCCGGTCTATGTGCCGGGCTTGTTGTTAAGCCTTTCTTTTACCCCGCCAGCGCTCCAGCCTTTTGTATAAAGGCCCGGTCAAGATCAGCACACAGACCATGCGTGCCACCTGAAATGACGTCACAATCGGTGCACCCAGCTGCAACACTTTCGCGGTGATGGCCATCTCGGCGATCCCGCCGGGGCTGACACCCAATACCAAGGTCGGGTAGGCAATATCCGACAGTCGATACAGGCCATAAGCAAAACCAAACGCCAGGCAAAGATTCAATAGGTTGCTGACAGCAACTACCGCCAAATAACGCGGCGCGCGACGAAAGAAATCCGGTCCGAATTTATCACCCAAAGCCCAGCCAATACACAACTGACCCAGGCTGGAAATCTCCATGGGCAGGCCCGAAAGCACGACATCGTTGAAGGTCAGAATACCGACCATCACCATAGGGCCCAGAACCCACGGGTTGGGCAGACGCAGGAACTGAAATAGCCAGCCCGCTGCGGCACTTAAGAGCGCCAGCAATAACAAGCCAGGAACATGTAGAAAGTCGGCCCGCGCCAGATGCCCCGCCTGCTCCCCGCTAAAGTCCAACCATTCAAAAATAAAGGGGATGCTGACCACAACCATCATCACCCGCAAACCATGGGCGGAGGCCACAAGATCAGGACGGGCACCGTAGCGTTCAGCCAGTTCGGTCATCTCGCTGGCACCACCCACCGCGCTAGCGAACCAGGCCGTCTTGAAGTCCGCATGGGTAAAACGGCTAAGTGTCCAGGCGCCCAAAGCCCCTAACAACAAGGCAAACAACACACCCAGAACAATCAGGCCTGCGTTGTGACCAATTAAACGCAACATCTCGTGAGTGAAGTACAGACCCAGCGAGGTGCCAATCACCCATTGCCCGGCATTGCGCGCAAATGGGAGGCACACGCCCGGGCTGCCCGCCACTTTAGTGATGGCCGTAACAATCAAGGGCCCCAACATCCAGGGCAAAGGGATATGCAGCCAGCTGGCGCCTTGCGCGCCTGCCAAGGCAATGGCAAAACCTATGGCAACTCGAAACCAGGTAGTCATCAACAAAAAAATAAAGCCAGTCCGTAGACTGGCATGTTCCTAAAGCACCGCTTTGTGCATCGCCAGCAAACAGGCTGGACGCATCGGTGACGGAGATTAAAAAGGAATCGGCTCTAGCGAAATAGTACACCCTCTGGCGAGGCACTCTGGCCGGACCGCCCGTTAATCTGCTCGGTCAGCTCCAGAACGAAACGTCGAAGCCAGCGGCTTTCTTCATCGTGCTCCTTATTGATGTCCCAAATCATGGACACAATAAAAGACGGGACCCGCAGCGGTACGGGCGATACAGCCAAACGGCTATTGCATTCCGCAAAAGAGTGAGCGGCATAGTCCGGCATGGTCAAAACCAAAGGCGTGTCGATCACCGCATTGATCGCCCCCGAAAAATGGGTGAAAGAGGCTTTCACCTTGCGCTGCATGCGCTCGGCATCAAAGAGCTCATCCACAAAGCCTCGCAGACCATCAAACGACACCCGTCCGTGCTGGGCATGAAGGTACTCCTGCTTGCTGATCGGCGTAGAAAAACAAGAAGACTGCTTGTCGTAGACGCAGATATACGAGGCCGAAAACAGCACCTGCGATTTATGCATGGCACTTAAAAACTTGGGGCTGGAACAGATCACCAGATCGGCCCCATGTTCCACCATGCTTTGCGGCCACAGATAGCTATTGGTTTGATAGAAGGAAAAGCTGATAGTCCAGCCCTGCTCGTCCGCCATGCGGATCATGCGTTTGGCCAGCATTGTTTCCAGATCGTCGGACAAGGCGATGCGAAAAACCCGGCTGGAGCGCGCAGGATCGAAGTCCTGCTCGGAGGTAACCAGCGCCGAGATGCTTTTCAAGGCTTCAGAAATCTGCGGCGCAATTTCCAGGGCTCGGTGTGTCGGCGTCATGCCGTGCGAGCCACGTGTGAACAACTCATCGTTAAAGGCCACTCGCAACTTGCGCAACGACGCGCTGACCGCACCCTGGGTCAGAAATAAAGCATTGGCGGCCTTGGTCACACTGCGCTCGTTCATCAAACACTGAAACACCAGCAGCAGGTTCAGGTCCATCCGCCTGATATTAGCAATATTGATTGAAGCCATTTTTATAATTAGTTTGAATAATTATTTGGCTTAATTAGACTAAAAACCAGCCACAACCACAATAAGGGTCAGGTTTTGACCTGCCCTGCTCGAGGAGATAACTATGGGCACTGCTACCGTCGCCCCTTTGCATGCCAATGCAGCACCCCCAGGCCTACAGGGCTTGAGTCGAAAACAAGTCGTTGCCGTGGGCATCGGCAACTTCATGGAATGGTTTGACTTTGCTATCTACGGCTATTTTGCAGCCGTCATCGGTAGTATCTATTTTCCGTCTGACGCCACCGGCGTTTCCCTGCTGTCGTCGCTGGCCGTGTTTGCGGTTGGCTTTATATCGCGCCCCTTTGGGGCCCTGATTCTAGGCCCAATTGGCGACCGTTTTGGCCGCAAAACCGTCTTGATGATTACGGTATTTGGTATGGGCGTTTTCACCACCCTGATTGGCCTGCTGCCCGGCTACAACACCATCGGCATTACCGCACCCATCCTCTTGGTTGTGCTGCGCTTTTTGCAAGGCATGATGGTGGGCGGAGAATGGTCCGCTGCTGGTATTTTTCTGGTGGAAAGCGCCCCCTCCAATCGCCGTGCCGCCGCTGCCAGTGTCGTGACCTTTACCGCCGGTATCGCTTTCCTGCTGGGCACCGCCACCGCTGCTGCAATCAACGCGACACTGACCGAGGCCCAAGTCTATAGCTGGGGCTGGCGCGTACCCTTCGTGCTGTCCATCGTCATGACCTTCATTGCCGTGTTTATTCGCCGCAAATTGAACGACACACCGGTCTACCACGAGCTGCAAGAAAAGAAGGCCAATAACACTTTGGAGCGCGTTTCATCCAAAGACAAATTCAACGCCTTTGTACTGTCCTTCGCATTTTCCGCACTGTTTCTGGTGTCGCTGTACTACTTCATCACCTACGCCAACAACCACTTGGTTTCCGTTCTGGGCATGAGCAAGACCTCCGCCCTGTGGCTGTGCAGTGCTTCACTGGTGGTGTATTGCATCCTGCACCCGCTGGTTGGTCGCTTCTCGGACCACTATGGCCGTCGCAAACTGGCGCTATTCGCCGCTGCCGGCCTGACGATCATGGCCTACCCGATTTTCCTGATGATGAACTCTGGCAAACCTGCCCTGATCCTGCTCGGTCTGATCATCATGGCCTTTCTGGTGGCAATTTCTGCTGTGATGAACGTGGTGTTGCTGGTGGAAGTCTTTCCCGCCTCCATCCGCTCCACAGGCGCGGCCCTGGGCCACAACGTCTCGTCAGCTTTGCTGGCTGGCCCCGGCCCCTTCATTGCTGCTGCCCTGATCCAGTACACGGGTAACCCCAACGTGCCGGCCTGGTACTTGGCCGCTGTATCTCTGGTGTGCTTTCTGATCCTGTATACCCGCCTGCCCGAAACCAAAAACGTGGACTTGTCCGCAGGCTGACCCTTCAAGGAGACCTAGTTATGAGCAAAGTTGCTGTTATACAAGCGGCATCCGTTCCTTTTGACTCTGCCAGCAGTGTAGAAAAAGCCGCTGCCATTTTGCAGCGCGTTGCCGCCAACGGAGCCACCCTGGCTGTCTTTCCAGAAGCCTTTCTGGGCGGTTACCCCAAAGGCATCAGCTTTGGCAGCGTGATCGGCAACCGCCGTCCGGAAGGCCGTGCCCTGTACCAGATGTATGTGGAAGGCGCGGTTACCCTGGGCGGCCCTGAACTTGAAGCACTGGCCGATGCCGTCACCCAAACCGGCGTGTACACCGTCATGGGCGTGATCGAAAAAATGGGTCGCACCCTGTACTGCACCGCTCTGACATTGGCTCCCGGCAAAGGCGTTGTGGGCATTCACCGCAAACTGATGCCTACAGGCCAAGAGCGTCTGGTCTGGGGCTTTGGTGATGGGTCCACGATGGGCACGGTGGATACACCAATGGGCCGAATCGGTAATGTGATTTGCTGGGAGAACTACATGCCGGCCTTGCGCCAGACCATGTACGCACAAGGCACAGAAATCTATTGCGCCCCCACAGCAGACGACCGCCCTACCTGGGCCTCGTCCATGATTCACATCGCCGTTGAAGGACGCGTTTTTGTGCTGTCCGCTTGCCAGGCCATCCGCCTAGACAACTACCCCGAATCTTTCCAGAAAGAATTTGCCCTACCCGGTGAATTTGCCCCAGACAGCTACGTCATGCGCGGCGGCAGCATGATCGTCAGCCCAACAGGTGAAGTGTTGGCCGGCCCGGTGTTCGACGAAGAAACCGAGCTGTATGCAGAGCTGGACATGGACTTGCTCAAACAAGCCAATCTGGACTTTGATGTCTACGGCCACTACTCACGCCCTGACATCTTCTCGCTGCATGTAGACACCCGCGCCAAGCAGGTTGTGAAACTGCAAACCGAAGACTCGGCAGAAGAAAACCGCTAAGCCCACACCTCAAATCCTGCAAAACAGCCCCGATATGCCTGCCAGCTATCGGGGCCTAAATTTTTACTGAGTACCTGCGCATCCACGAAAACACTGTCTGAACACCGCAAGATACGCCCTGAACCCAAGATCAGGCTGGGCTAAGAGCCATAGGCTCCAACACACTCTGATAGATAGAAAGCTGCAGCTGACTTTCATCCAGCCCCATCCCCTGTGCCACCTTGCTCAACAAGATCGGGGTCAATGGCACCAGCTCTTTCTCCAGCAATCTGTATTCGGCGACGGTCATCCCCAGACGACCAGCCAGGCGCTCACGCTTGATTTCCAGAAACTCACGCCAGGACCGGATCAAGGTCCAACGATGCTTGTGCATGTCCTTCAGCACGGCATACGGAATGCCCCGGTCCGAACGCACAAATCGCGGTGCGGCCATCAATCTGCGCACGCATTTATCCTTCATGGCATCACGCGTCAGCAAATGGGCATACAACACCGCCTGCTCAGGCAAGGAGCGAGGATCAAAATCTTCTGTGGTTAACAGGTATGTATTCATCATGGGCGAACACCCTTACGGTTTGTGAATGCGATCAATCACAAAGTACCGTTACCGCCCAGGCCTGTCTGTCAGACTATTCTTAAAAGGGCCACTACCCCGATTCCGGTCATGAAAGCTGCTGTTCGCAGGCCTTCAAACGGCTAACACCGCGAACTCAGAAATCAAAAAATGAGAAAACCAGCTGTGAACCCCTGCGGGCCACAGGGGCGTCTCCACTGAGCTGCTTTCATAAGCCACAACCCATGAAGACTGCCCCTTGGCCATCTTCCGAACGCTATGGTCAGAAGTTATATTTCACGCCGCCAAAGAAGCTTCTTCCATTCCCCGACAAATAGGTAGGCATGGCTGCCGTTGCCGAGCGTCGAATCACATAGCTGCTGGCATACGTCTTATCGAAGATATTGTCGGCCATCAGGTACGCACTCCAGTGCTTGTCATACTGATACGCCACTTTGAAGCCCCAGATGGCATAGGCATTCTGATGCGTGCCTTCCACATTCTGATGATTGGTCGGTGTATCTGAAGCCAGCCAACGCACGTTCGGCCCCACTCGCCAGCCGCCACGGCGATACATCAACTCTGCCGCCAGCAAGTGCTTGGGCACACCGGCAATTCGACTGCCATCGTACTCGCCACCTCGGAAGCGGAAATCGCTATAGGTGTACGACACACGGTAGTCCCAACGCCCTGCTGCCGGTGCAGGGAAAGAGCCGCTCAAGCCTGCTTCCAGCCCTTGATGACGAGTACGATCGCCATAATTGAACGTCACCGACGAGGCACCCGTTGCATCACTGACTGCCATCAGCTCATCTTTGACATTGCTGCGATACACCGCCAAAGACCAATCCACTGCCGATTCGCCACTGCCCAAACGCCCTGCTCCACCCAACTCAAAACTTGTCGCTTTCTGCACGTTCAGTTCAGTCAGGCTGGTCGTTGCCGAGCGCACGTTCATCGGTTGCGTGACTTCGGCGCTAATGATTTCCCAATACGTGGGTGCCTCGTGACTGCGGCTGACATTGGCAAACACGCGCAGATCATCAGACGGTTGCCAGACCAGGCCTAATTTCGGGCTGGCATATGACCACTTCTGATTCAATGTATCGCCCGCGCCCAAACGGTTGTTTGCATCCCGCAGTGCTTGGCTGTATTTAAGATCGCCGACCACAGTCCATTGAGGAGCAAAATTCCAGCTCAATCCCAATAGGGCATTACGGTTTTCAGCACGCAAGCGGTAGTCACCAAAATACAAAGCCCGGCTGCCATTGGCAGGATTTACCGCATACAGTTCCCGGTCCATATCGCTGCGCGCCCAATCCAGGGCAACACGGTAATCCAGCGCCCCTTCACGGCCCGCCACCTGCCATTGAGCCCCATAGGTATGGCCTTTTGTAGGCGAAGAAACCTGGGGGTTGGTAAAGGTGTCATCCACCGTCTGCCAATACAGTCCCACCGTCTGGTTAAAGTCTTCCGTGCCCCAATAACTGCGGTTGGCCAAACGGAACTGCGTGGCCTTGCGGTTCGGATCACGGTTGTAGACATTGGCCGCCATATCCTGTGGCGTACCGTAGTCGCCCATCACACTGCGCGGATCGCTATACAGCCGTTCGCGCGGAATCACGTTGGGAATATCAAACTTTAAATCCACGTAGGACAGATAGGTTCTGTTTTCGAACTGACCCCGTTTGAAGCCAATATTGCCCTGCAAATTCGTGCGTTCCGAATCCGAATGATGTCGATAGCCATCAGCCTTGTCGTGACTGACCGCCAAACGGCCATCAAATTCGTCCGTTTGAAACCCTTTGCCCGCATACAAGCCCAAACGTCCAAAGCTGCCACCTTCCACACTGATGGTGTCGCCCTGCGTGCCGCTCATAGAGCGGAAGTCCAGTTCACCACCCAAAGTCGTCGCCCCGGCTGACAAGGCGTTGGCACCTCGTCGCACGCTGATCAAAGCACTATTGCGAGGTTCCAGAAAGCCAATCACAAAAGAGCCATCGGCCTCGTTCAACGGCAGGCCATCTTGCAAGAGCAACACACCCCGGTTGACCGGGTTGCTTTGGATACCCGAGCCTCGAATGTTCAGGCGTGGCTGGTCAATACCGCCAAAAAAATCCTGCACCACAAGGCCGGGCTGATAATCCAGCGCATCACGCAAAGTCACCAAGCGCACTTCTTCCTGTGGCTGGATCAAGTTAGTGCCTCCGGGCACCGCATCCAGCCGTGCTTTTTCTTGCCGTAAATCGGCCTGCAGCACGCTTTGAGCAAGGGGTGCCTTGATGACGATGGGAGACAAGGTGGACGGAGACGGGTCGGCCCAGGCGGCGCCGGACCACAGTCCTCCCAGCGCCAGGCTGAGCGTCAGCCGGCGCAATACAGGAACGTGTGACATCAATATTCTCGATAGAAAGTGAAATTACCAGTGCAGGTAGAACATGGTCTTGGCCAGGATCACGATCCCGACCATGTGACAGAACACACTCAGGTGAATGCGTTTGAAATGAATGGACTTCATGCGTCCGGTGCGCCGCAGTGTCATAGCGGTCAGGAAGTGAGCAAACACACTGAGCGCCAACAAAATCTTGATGGTCAGAAACAGGCCCAAGGTGTTGTCAAACGGATGGGCAAGAGCAGCGCGGTGATGCCAGGCCAGACCTATCCCGGCGCTGTACAGCACCAGCAAGACCCAAGGCATGATGCGACGTGCCCGATCACCAATGGCAATCTCCAGAGTACGCATGGCTTCTCGCGGAACATGCTTGCGTATGCCCTCCAGCATCAGGACTTCAAAGAACACCGTACCGATGAAAAACAAGGCGGCAAACAGGTGGAAAAGCAAGATCACGGGATAGGCAGTCATGGCGTCAAAACCTCTTGAGTTAACAGTTGTGCGTACAAAGAATCCGCCAGTCGCTCGCGTGCAGCCGCATCGCCAGGGGCTTGCGGCTCAAAGTGCTGGCCGTGCCCTTTCTGCAGTAATAGGCAAGAATCGGCTACCCGCATCAGTTCACGCGGTTGATGGCTCACATACAGCAAAGCCGCGCCGGTTTCTTCCAGGCACCGCAAGCAAACTTGCGCCAGGCTATTGCGCAAGGCCGGGTCCAGTGCGCTGAACGGTTCATCCAGCAACAAAAGATCAGGCTGCAGAGCAAAGGCACGCGCCAGCGCCACCCGCTGGGCCATACCGCCCGACAATTCCCCCGGCCAGGACTGAGCCACATCAGCCAACTCAACTTGCCCCAGCCAATACAGGGCACGCTCTTTCGCTTGATGAGCCGACAAGCCTTGCGCACGCAAGGGGATTTGCACGTTGTCCAGCACCCGCCGCCAAGGCAATAGGCGTGGCTGCTGGAAGACCAAGACCGGATGGCGAAACTCGTTTCGGATCTGGCCGCTGTCAGGCCGAATCAAACCGGCCACCAGACGCAACAAGGTACTTTTCCCCTCGCCGCTAGGCCCCAGCACGCCCAGGCGCTGTCCGGCCTTCAGGGTGAGGCTCAAGTCCTGCAAAACCGGTTTTTGCCCGAACTGAAGCTGGACATGGTTTAACTCAAGCATGGGACTCCTCCCGCCACTGGCCCAAACGACGCTGCAAGGGTTGCAGCAGGATGAACTCAATCGCAGCCACCAAAGCCAGAATCAGCACCACCCAGGCATATAGCTCGGCACTGTCAAAAGTGCTGCGGGCATTGGCCAAGGCATAACCTGCTCCGCTCTCGGCGCCCAATACTTCGGCCATCACCACCAAGCGCACACCACCACAGCAGGCAATCAACAAGGCGGCGGTCAAGGGGGCCGTCAAAGAAGGCAGATACAGGTGACGCAGACGACGCCACCAGCCCAGCCGATAAACGTGGCTCATTTCGATCAAGTCCCGGTCCACCTGCAACATGCCTTTAACGGTATTGACGTACATGCCCGGCACCATCATCAGCACCGTCATGAAAATCACCATGCCCGAGCCCAGACCAAACCAGAGCATGGCGAGGACGACCACCACCACCGGCGGAATCGCCATCAGCAACCAGCGCAACGGTTCCAGCAAGCCCCGTAAGCGTGGGCTGTGCGCGGCCAGAATTCCCAGAGTGAATCCGATCGTGCAGCCCACGCTGACACCAATGGCTACCCGCAGCAAGCTGGCGCCGGCATCGTTCAGGAAATGCCCTGATGCCACCAGGTGAGGGATGGCGCGGGCGGTTTCCAAAGGCGAAGCCATCAACAAAGGCCCCAGCAACATGGCACTGATCTGCCAGCACAGCACAATCAGCAGCACTCCCACTACCCCCCAGGCGCGAGAGCTATGGGCTGACAAATGTGGCTTGGTTTTCATGGTCCATAAAATCCGGCAGCTGGCAGACCACCCCCCAAAGCCTGGGGATGCTGAGCAGCCAGCAATTGGTACAAGGCTTCCAGTTGCGGACGGATTTCGCTGGCTGGGCGGCTGTCCAGACGAGTCTGTTCAATCGCGGTTTGAATGGCAGGAACCGGGAACTGCGGCAGATACTGATGAACCATCTGCGCGCAGTCTTGCGGCTGTTGGCTGCACCAACGGGCGGACTGAGCATAGGCGCGCTCTACGGCCTGATTCAGTTCCGTGTCGTGAGCCACAGTGACATTGGCCATAACGCCTGCTTGCGGTAAAGCCTGTTGCTGCGGAAACGCTTCTCCCCAAGCCTGCTCCAGACTTTGTCCGCGATGCAGCTCCACGTTTTTCTGGCCCGCCTGCCAAAGCAGTAAGGACGCAGTGGGCTCCACTAGCAGGGCCTGATCCCCTTGTCCGGTCAACATCAGGGCAATCGCATCCTGGGCATCACGAGTACGGCGCAGACGCACCGCCTCTTTACCGGACTGCGCTTGTTTTGCCAACAAGGTATCCAGCAGCACGGCAGGCAGATCACGCTGGAATGGCACCAGCAGCTCCTTACCCGCCAGATCCGCAAAGCTCTTGACCGCAGGATCGCGGCTGACCAGCCACAAAATCCCCCAGACTGAAATATTCAGCTGTTTAACGGCCTGGCCCTTATTGAACATCAGGGCGGACAGATTGCTGGGCGCGGCGCTGTAGTCCACTTCCTTTTTTGCCAGCAGCACGCGCAACTGATCCGGGTTCTGCCACAGGCGGAACTCCAGCTTGTCCGTGTATTGGCTAAGGGCTTGGGTTTGGGCCATATGCATCAGCGGGTACGACACCACGGCGGCAGGACCGGCCAACGTCAGCGACTCATAGCGGGTAGCGGCTTGCGCGCCTGCCGAGCAAAGGCCGATCGCCAACAGGCCCATACCCAACAACGCATGCAATTTATGCTGGCGGTCTCCCAAAGAGGCGCTTTTTGTCTTGGGACGGCCCGGCGATGAAAAAGACCCCCACGCTGCGCGGGCTGCTGCCCGCTGACTGCCCCCCACGGGGGCACTTTTTGTCTTGGGGCGGCCCGGCGATGAAAAAGACCCCCACGCTGCGCGGGCTGCTGCCCGCTGGCTGCCCCCCACGGGGGCGTTTTTTGTCTTGGGGCGGCCCGGCGACAAAATCCATCGATAGATATATGGCATGAAGATTCGTATAATGAGAACTATTAT